>Ga0209692_10000477_pt1 | contig 93525 bp, 76 predicted proteins | sample tdDd472_FD_187129 | JGI IMG/M metagenome (GOLD analysis project Ga0209692, IMG submission 187129) | Marine sediment microbial communities from the Atlantic coast under amendment with organic carbon and nitrate - tdDd47.2 (SPAdes)... | ecosystem: Environmental > Aquatic > Marine > Coastal >...
GGTCTATTTCGATGTGGTTTGTGAGGTATGTGTCCATGTTGGTTTGGATTGTTTGGTAGAGTTTTGTTAGGGTGCTTAGTTGTTTTGTTCTGGTTTCTTGGTATTGTTGTTGGGCGGTGTTTATTAGCTGTTCGCGGTTTTTGATGTCGAATTTTTCGGCTCTTTTGTTCCAGTTGTATGTTTTTGCTATGTGTTGTATGTGTTTTCTGGTGTAGTTGTTTTGGTTTGCTATTTCGGTTTTGGTTCTTTGTGGACCGAGGTGTAGGAATTGTTGTAGTAGTTTGTAGTATTTTTCTGGTTCGTTTTTTTGCTTTTTCATCTTTGCTTTCCTTTTTGGTTTTTGGATGTTTTTTGCAAAGATATGTTTTGGGTTTGAAATGGTTTAGGAAATGGTTTTAAATGTTTTTTTAAATGGTTTTTAGAGTATTTGGTTTTGGTTATTCGTTTGGGATTGGTTAAATAATAAAATAAATTGGGGGGAGTATAGTCTAATTGTTGTTATATTTTTTAAATTTGATGAATAAGAAAGTAAAAGTTTTGAAGATGATATTGAAGTTGATATTTGTTGTTTTTGTTTTGAATGTGATTTCTTGCACTACTGGTAGGGAGTCTTTTGATGAGTTTGAGTATCAGAAGGTTATATTGAAGGAGAAGATTAAGTATTTGAATGATAATTCTGATTTTTCATCTGTTAGGGCGAAGTCTCATTATATAGATGGTTTGGTTTTGCAGCAGCAGCATAAGTATTTGGAGTCGATTATTGATTTTAATCTTGCTTTGCGTTCGGATTCTTCGGCTGTTATATTGTTTTCGCTTTCTAAGTCTTATTTGCGGGTTGGTCGTGTTGAGTTGGCGGAGGAGAGTTTGCTTGTTGCGATTGATATGGATAGTGAGTTTTTGGAGGCTTATGATTTGTTGGCGGAAATATTGTTGAAGCAGAGTAGGTATTCGGAAGCGGCAATAATTATGGAGCGGACGTTGAAGGTGGAGGAGTCAACGCAGAGATATTTGCAGTTGGCGGAGATATATGAGTTTGTAGATAAGGAGAAGTCTATTGGGATTTATGAGAAATTGATTGGCCGAGTTGAAGATGTTAGGCTTTATGAGAAGATTTTGTCGTTTTATAGGATGGAGAAGGATTTTACGAAGGTGATAGAGGTATCGAATAAGATTTTGGAGGTTAGTCCGAAGGATAGGAAGAATATATTGCGGCTTATGCAGTATTATTTGAGGTCATTTGACTATGAGAATGCTTTTAGGGTTTTGGAGCATGGGGATAAGAATTTGCTGACGGAGAATCTTGTTTATTCTTATAATATATTTATTGAGTCGATGTTGGGAGATGGGGATTTGGACGTGATGAATGTACGGAAGATGGAGGCTAAGATAGATCATAGGTTTCATTTTGAATCATTTTTGCATTATAATATGGGTTTGTTGCAGTATAGGTTTAAAAATAGTGGGGCTGTTGATAAACATTTTGGGCAGTCATTAAAGGTATTGGAGGAAAAGTCCGATATACCAATAAGGATATGTTTATTTTATTATGATTTGAAGGAATATAATAAAGTATTGGGTTTGTATGAGATGATAGATAGTAGTCTTTTAGATGGTGATTTGCATTATTTGAAGGCTTTGAGTTATCTATCGCTTGATTCGAATGAGCTTGCGATAGTGGAGTTGAGGAAATCGCTTAGTTTTGAGCCTGAGAATATGAGTTATTTGACGAATATGGGCAATACATATGATAGGTTGAATGAGAGGGATAGTTCGGAATATTATTATAAGTTGGCATTGAGGGTAGAGCCTAGGAATGCGATGATTAATAATAATTTGGCATATTCATATAGCCAGAGGGATAGGAATTTAGAGAAGGCATTAGAGATGAGCAGGTTGTCTTTGGAGAAAGAGCCTGAGAATACTGCTTATTTGGATACTTATGCATGGATTAATTATAAGTTAGGGAATTATGACGTGGCTTTAGAGTATTTGAAGAAGGCGATAAGTATGGGAGAGGCATCGGCGGAAATCTATGAACATTTGGGCGATGTTTATTTGAAATTAGAAGATGTAGAGAATGCACAGAAGTCGTGGCTACATTCGATACGGATAGACCCGGAGCGGGTAAGTGTACGCAAAAAGATTGAGTTAAATAAGAGAAATTAAAGGGACAATATGTTTGTAATCATAGGAAGTATTATAGTACTGGCAAGTTTGCTTGGGGGGTTTATAATAGCTGGTGGTAATCCGATTTCGCTTGTCCATATTTCTGAGATAATAATAATAGTGGGTATTGGAGTAGGTTCGGTTGTAATTGCGAATCCGCTTCATATGATAATGAAGATAATTGGTGAGATGCTTGGGTTGTTGAAAGGGCCATCGGTTAAGAAGCAGGATTATTTGGATATGATGATGATGCTTTATGAATTATTTCAGTTTGCTAAGCGAGAGGGTTTGATTGCATTAGAACCACATATTGAGGCACCGGAGACGAGTCAGATAATATCGAAGTATCCGAGTTTTTTGAAGAATCATCATGCGGTAGAATTTTTGACGGATACGTTGAAGGTTATATTGTCTGGTGGGATACCTGCACATGATTTGGAGGATTTGATGGATTTGGATTTAGATGGTCATCATGAGGAGGAGCATAATATAACGAGTGCTTTGACTACGTTGGCTGATGCATTTCCTGGTGTAGGTATTATTGCAGCGGTATTGGGTATCATTGTTACAATGGGTGCAATAAATGAAGGGGCAGAGGCTATTGGAGAGAAGGTGGCAGCTGCATTGACTGGGACGTTTTTAGGGATATTATTGTCTTATGGATTTTTAGGACCTATGGTTAAGAATATGGAGATGATACATTCGTTGAATGGAAAGTTTTTATTGTCATTGAAAGCTGCTTTATTGTCTTTTGCGAAGGGGGCACCGGCGGCGGTTGCTGTTGAGTATGCGAGGCGGGCGATTGACCCTCATAATAGGCCGTCATTTGCGGAGAGTGAAGAGGCTATGAAAGCGACTAAGTAAGGGATAGATTAAGTACACGAAAATATTAGATAAAAGTAAGAATTGCAATGGCAGAAGAAAAGAAAACAGGCGAACAACCGATAATTATCAAGAAGATAGTTAAGGGCGGTCATGGACATCATGGTGGTGCTTGGAAGGTTGCTTATGCTGATTTTGTTACTGCGATGATGGCATTTTTTATTGTGATGTGGATATTGTCTTCGAGTACGGAGACAAAGGAGTCGGTATCTGCTTATTTTGATGACCCTGGTGCATTTATGTTTCAGAAGGGTAAGCATACAATTCCAATTGATTTGGGAATGAGGCCGAGACCTGGGAATAAGACTGGTAATTATACTGGGGAGGGGCAGGGAAAGAGTAAGTTTACGAAGTTGGGCGAATCTGAGGCAGAGGAGATGGGTGAGTATGCTGCTAAGTTTATAGAGCAGGCGATAGAAGATAGTGTTGCGGCTGCGGAGCGTTTAGATGATACGAAGGAAAGGATGATAAGTGAGATGCAGCAATTGGGTGAGATATCTGAGGATTTGAAGAATGCTGTACAGTCTGTGAAGATAAGTAATATAGATGAGGGTTTGAGAGTAGAGCTTATAGAGTCTGATGATAATTTATTTTTTACGGTGGGTTCGGCGACATTGAGGAATGAGATAACTGATATATTGAAGATATTGGCGGAGGAGATTGGGAAGTTGCCTAATTATATTGAGATAGAGGGGCATACAGATGGGCGTTCATATTCGAAGAATGCGAGTTATACTAATTTTGAGTTGTCTGCTGACCGGGCAAATTCTGCGAGAAGGATAATGAAGCAATATGGGTTGTGGGATGGTCAAATAGTTAAGGTAACTGGATTTGCGGATAAGATGTTGCGGTATAAGAGTAATCCGTTTGATAAGCGGAATAGAAGGATTAGTTTGATAATTAAAAACTTGACTGTTAAGGAATTAACGCCGAAGATGTATGAAGAGTAATTATTTTATTCTTATATTTACTGTAGTCGGAAATGAATTATTTATGAAAGAGTATTATTATTTTAAATTTTAGAAGATAGCCACTATGTTAGATACTATAAAATATCTTGTATTTTCTCGAAGTTCAGAAAAGGTTAATTTTATTAATGTGTATTTGAAGGAGAATTATGGGGATGATGAAATAATAAATGCTGGGAATGGTTTAGATGCGAAGAATTATTTGCGGAAAAATCCGTTTTCGATTGTGTTTGTTGATGATAATTTGCCTAAGATAAATGGGAAGGATTTGAGTAGGGAGTTTTCGAATATAAAGAATAATATTAGGTATTTTATATTATTGACTGATGATGAGAGTAATGAGAATGTTAGGGGAATAATAGATGCGGAGGCTGATGATTATATAGTTGGTGAGGTGAGGGAGAATGTATTATATAATAAGTTGAGGATAGCGAATAGGTTTATATCGAATAAGCGGGATTTGGTTAATGAGAATGAGGCTTTGGCGACTTTGACATCGGAGTTGGAGAAGGATGTTGATAATATGATAGAGCTATCTGCGAAGTTTTTGCAGGCGAGGATGCCTTCATCTTATGAGATGTTGAGGAATATTTCGAAGAAGTCTCTTTGGATAGCAGAGAATTTTCCGGATTTGACAAGGCAGGAGATAAGGGAGATAGAGATAGCTGCTTATTTTTGTCAGGCGGGGCGAATCTTTTTACCTGATTCGTTGCTGAAGATACCTGTGATGAGTAATGGAGTTCCACGTGATAAGTTGATGTATCAGGTGCCTGTTGCAGCTAGGGAGATAGTATCGAGTATTGATAGATTTAAGGGAGTATCGGAGTTGCTATATCATATTTATGAGAATATGGATGGGACGGGGATACCTGACCAGAAGCAAAATTGGCAGATACCTGTTGGTTCGAGAATAATTAGGGTGGTATTGGATTATGAGGAGAATAAATATTTGAATAAACTGCAACCTAAGTCGATTTTAGAGAAGTTGAAATCGAGGGTTAATAGGTTGTATGATGGTAGGGCTATAAATTTATTAGAGCAATATGTTTTGACTTATGAGAGCAAGATTGACCATAGTGATGAGGAGGCAATATTGTTGGCAGAGTTGAAGGGTGGAATGGTATTGAGTAGGGATTTGGTTACTAATTCTGGTATGAAGTTGATTGGTGCTGGGACTAGGCTGACTGATAAGAGTGTTGATTTGATATTAAATCATAGTACGACTGACCCGATTTTGGGTTATATTTATATTAGGTCTATGGCAAATTGAGGAGGGAGAAGATGGAGTTATAATACTTCTATTCTTGATTCGATGGCTCTTGAGAGTGTTGCTTCGTCTGAGAATTCGAGGCTGGAGCCCATGGGGATGCCGCTTGCAATTTTAGAGATTTTTATGTTTAATGGTTTGATTAGTTGGGAGAGGTATTGAGAGGTTACTTCACCTTCGACTGTGGGGCTGAGGGCAAGAATTACTTCATCTATTTGAGAGAGTCTGGCAATTAATTCTTTGATTTTGAGGTCTTCTGGGGATATTCCTTCGAGTGGGTTTAGCAGTCCGTGAAGTACGTGGTATTGGCCGAAGAATTCGTTTGTTTTTTCGATTGCGAAGAGGTCATTTGGTTCTTGGACGACGCAGATAGTTTTTTTGTCTCTTTTGTTTGAGGAGCAGATTGAACATTTTTCATCTTCGGTGTAGTTGAAGCAGGAGTTACAGAAGTTTACATTGGATTTTAGTTCGAGGAGTGCTTCGGAGAAGTTGTTTAGGAATAACTCATCTTGTTTTAGGAGGTAGTATGTTAGTCTTTGGGCGGTTTTTCTGCCAATGGTTGGTAAAGAAGAGAATGCTTCAACAACTTTTTCGATTGCTTCGGAGGTATATTTCATAAATTATATAAATGAGAATTTAATTATTATAAAGATAAGGTTTATTTAGAATTTTATAGGTCTAAATCTAATCCTGGGATGTTTGGCATCATACCTGAAATTTTGTTCATTTCTTCTTTGTTCATATCGGCAATTTTTTGATTGGCATTATTTACGGCTGCAATGATAAGGTCTTCCATCATTTTGGTATCATCTGGGTTGATAATTTCTTTGGCGATGTTGATTTTAATGAGTTCGTGGGCACCATTCATTGTAATTTGTACCATGCCGGCACCTGATTCGGCATCGATTCTTTTTGCTTTAAGATTTTCTTTCATAGTTTCCATTTGTGCTTTCATGTTTTTGGCTTGATCTAACATGCCTTTGAAATCGAAGTTCATTTTAATACCTATTTGAATAATTGTAAAATAATATATACAAAATTAAGAATTCTTTTTAATTTTATATTAAATATTAGTAATTTATCGTTTCAATAATAAGAATTTAAAAAAATATTTCATTTCAGAGGAAAAGATGGGTATATTTAATAGAATAACAGACATTTTCAAGGCTAATGTAAATGACGCATTGGACAAGGCTGAAGACCCTGAAAAAATGTTAAGACAGATGATTTTAGAGATGGGAGAATCGATTAATAAATCTACGTTGGCGGTAGCACAGGCGATTGCAAATGAAAAGAATTTATTTAGGAAATTAGAGAAGTCAAAACAGGACCAAGGGGAGTGGCAGGAGAAGGCGAAGATAGCTTTGACAAATGGGCGTGAGGACTTAGCAAAGGCAGCTTTGGAGAAGAAGGCTATTGCGGTTAAGAATCAGAGTGATTTGGAGCCGATGCACCAAACAGCGAAGGAAACAGCGGAGAAATTAAGAAGCCAATTAGATGCGTTAAAGAAAAAATTAGATGAAGCAAAGATGCGTCAATCGACTTTGGTAGCGAGGTCACAGGCGGCAAAGGCACAAAAGAGTATTTCGCAGAATTTGTCTGGGCTGGGTTCTGATTCGTTTTCAAAATTTGATAAATATGAAAATAAGATAGAGCAATTGGAAGCGGAGGCAGAGGCACATAGTGAGTTGGCGGGCGAGAGTACGAGTTTAGATGATGAGTTTAAGCAGTTGGAAAAGAGTTCACAGACGGATAGTGATTTGTTGGCTTTAAAAAGAGAGATGGGATTGTTGGATTCGAATGAGAATAATAAATCAGAAAATTAAAAAATAAGGGTAAGCATAATGTCACAGAAAATATTTAATAAAGATGACCATGATATAATGGTAGATACTCCACAGGAATTGATAGATAAAACTATTGTTAATGTGCAAAATTTTCTCGATAAATTTTTTCCTGACCACCTTTCATTTGGAAATGGGAATTATACTATAACGAGGGGTTCGACTCAGGTGATGATAATAGTTCGTCCTTTTACTGATAAAGAGACATCTGTGGAATGTATATCGCAGGTTGTAACTGGTGCGAAAATTACGCCGGAGTTGATGAATTTCTTATTAAGGAAGAATGCTGAGTTGCATTTTGGAGCATTTGGATTGTACTTTGATAATACTATTACTTATTCGCATTCGATTGCTGGGACTCAATTAGATGATAATGAGTTGGTAACGACTTTGAACGCTGTGGCAGTGATAGCTGACCATTATGATGATAAGATTGTGGAGATAGCAGGTGGGAAAAGGGCAACAGATTTGTTAGATGATTTGACGAATTTTTAATATTAATTGGTTATAAAAAACTTTTTTTAGTAAATAACGTATGGTTGAGATAGTTTTTTATATGGTTAATTAATATATGTTTAGATATTATCCTATTTTATTTTTAAGGAAATTAAAAAGATATAAAAAGTATTATTTTATATCTTTTTTTATTTTTACGCTAACTTTTACGGCATTTTTGTCTAATAGGTTGATTAGAGATGGGTATTATTCGAATCATACTTTAAAAGTTTATAGGGTGTTTTCTAATCCTCAGACGAGTAGTTTGCTTTTGCGGAATTTTGATGATGATTTGATTATGTCTGATGATTATGTTGGATTGCTTAAAGGTTTTAGTGGGATAAAGGGTGTGGTGGAGTATAGGGTTGTTGAGGATTTGATTGTGTCTTGTAGTGAAGATGATAATTTGTTGAGGAGTAATGTTCATTTTGCTAATGATGTTATTTTTGATGTTTATAAGCCTTATTTTAAATATTCTTTTAATGGGGTTGAAGATGATGAGGTTATAATATGTGATTCTTTGGCAATGGAATTGGGAGTAGATATGGGGGATTTGGTTGTGATTGGGGGCAGTGAATATAGGATAGTCAATGTTTTTGAGAAACAAAATAATTATGCTTTATTTGATTATGATTTGTTGGTTGGGATTGGTTCGTTGGTTGAGCAAGAAGGTTATGGGAAGGATATAAAAAGGGGGAGGCACATTTTTGTAATGATAGATAGTGAGGAAGATTATCAGTTGGTAAATAGGGGTGTTAATTTGTCTGGTAGTTTTGATAAATTTTTATATTTTATGGATATAAGGATTAATAATTTTTATGGAATGAATACTAAATTGAAGACGGATAATTCTAATTTCATTGATATATTGATGAATATGACTTATTTATTATTTATTTTATCATCGATATCTTATATTATTTTGAATATGTCTTTTTCGAGTAATAAATTGAAGGAGATTGGGTTAAGGAAGTTATTTGGAGCTAGTAAAATGGAGATATTTTTTATTAATGTAGTTGAGACTGTGATTATATCTTTGATTTCTTCGTTTCTTGGTATTTTGGTTATTTATTATTTAATTGATGGTAGTGTTTTAGAAAAATTTGGGTTTGGTTTTTGGATTGGTTATTTATTTTTGGGTGTAGGTATTGGAGTTAGTGCTGGGTTTTATTCTGCTTATATTTTGGCGAAGAAGGAAATTGATGATTTGTTACGTAGGTTAATGAGAGTGGGAGTTAGGGGTTATTTTCATAGGAAGATGTTGTTGATAGTTCAATATTCTTTGGCTGTATTTATATCGATATATTGTATAAATTCATATAAACAGTATGAATTATTGGTGGAGCATAAGTACACTAATAATAGGAGTAATTGGGTGGAGATTGGGGTTGATAGTAGGAATGAATTAGATGAGGTGTTGGTTGAGAGAGTTAGAGAGATTGTTGAAGGAAATGATAATTTGTTGGGATATGTTGTTGATGGTGGGGTCATTAAGATTGAGGTAAAAAATTTGGGTTTGGTTAAGAGTTTAGATGGCATTAGGAGTGAGCTGTTGGAGGGCAATGGTTATGGATTTGAGTATGTGAGTTTGATGAATGATGGGGTTGAAGGTGCTATTAGTTTTGATTTGTTTATTAAAAATCAGTTATTTTATATGATGGTTTTTGTAATTGCAATTTCCCTTATTATAACTTATGTGTTTAGTGAGTATATGACTAAGGAGCGGAAGAAGGAGATATCGATTAGGAAGATATTAGGGGCAAGCACTACTTCAATTTATTTGTTGTTTCAGAAGGAGATGGTTGTGATTACTTTGAATAGTATATTGATTGCTTGGGCGGTTTCGTTTTTTCCGCTTAGGACGTGGATAAATCAGTTTTTATATCAGTATGAGATGAGTGTATTTGATTATTTATATTTTTCTATTATTACTTTGGTGTTGGTTGTTGTAACTGTTACTTTGCCGATTGTTAGTTATGCGAGGACGGATCCGGCAGATGTGTTGAGGGATTAAATGAAAGTATTTAATAGGTTATTGGTTTAGATTGAATCTACGTATTTTTTTAGTTTGTTTAATATGTGTATATCTGATTGTTTTAGGTCTGGGTTTTGGGATATGATTTCTTGGAGGTCTTTGTTAAATTTATTTTTGGTCATCCATTTTAGGTCTGTGTTTTGGGAATTGATTTTAGTGTTTATGTAGCTATCGTATTCTGTTTTTTCATCTGGATTTAATTGGTTGTAAAAATTTCTGCCTTTGAAAATAGGGAGTTGTTCTTTGAAGCGGTTGCTTTTGAGTAAATTAGGGTTGAAGTTAGTGGGATTTGATAGTAGTTTTTTTAGGTTTTGTTTGTCGTTTTTATAGTCGTCGAAGTAATTATTATAGTAGAGGTCGGCATCTGGGCTTTCTTTTTGAATTTCTAATTTGAAGTATTGGTTTGCAATAGAGGAGAGTAGATTTTTATTTTTATTTATTATGTTGAAGTTTTTTTGATAATCTTCTATATTTATTTTTGGGTGAATGGTTTTTGGTGTATATTTTAGGATAGTTGGGTTTTGGTTTAGTTTGATTTCTGTGAAGCCGTCGTCGAAGAGTTTATCGTCTTTTTTAAGGAATTTATTTTTGAGGATTGAGTCAATATTATTGGATAGTAGGTTTGTTGGGTTTTTTGATAAATCCCAGCTAATTATGGATTTGTTGAAAAATGGGTGGTTACAAATTGGAGTATGCAGGGAGGTGAAATTGTTATCGTAGCCGTAATAGGCACTGATATGGAAGAAAAGTTTTGATTGTGTTATGAGGTGGTAATTATGAAGGTAGTCATCTAATTTTGTATAGTATTTTATTAGGTTTTGGTTTTGATTTTTAATGAGTTTCATTAGTTCGATTGTTGCATAAACATCGGAGAGAGCGTCGTGGGCATTTTTGTGTGAGATATTGTTAATTTTAGAAAGGTTTTCTAGTTTTAGTGTGTCTTTATTGTTGAGTTTGAAATTAATTTTGGGTAATTTGTTGAAGCTGTAGCCGAGTCTTAATATATCTAGTAAATCCCAAGTTTTATTATTGTTTTCATAGCTCCAGGTGTAGGGGTGTAGGAAATTTCTGTAAAAAAGGAATCGGGACATTTTGTCGTCAAATTCTTTTGAGTTGTAGCCGATGATACATTGATTTTCGATTTCGGTGAATATTTCAAAGATTTTTTTTGCAAATTCGAATTCGTCTTGTCCTTTTTCTTGTAATTCATCAATATCTATTTTAGTAACTAAGAATGCTAAGGGGTTTGGTATGATGTCGTTTCTAATTTTGCATAGGATATTAAAAGGTTCTTGGATTATTTCAAAATTTTCATTTGTTCTGATAGCAGCGAATTGGACAATTTGGTCATATTTTTCGTTGATACCAGTGGTTTCATAGTCGTAGAATAGGTAAGTCATAATTTATGTAGTTTTTTAAGGGAAATAATAAGTAAATTAACAAAAATATAAGTTCAAAAGAAACATATTTATTTATTGTACGTTTGAGACATATCAAATATGAATAAAATAGTAAATAAAGGGACAAATAAATTTATAAATTTATCGGTTATTCTATTGGTAATAGCATTACTAATTAGGATAGCTGGGGATTTGCTGTTTACTTTATTTGATTATCAGCTAAATATTGGGGATATATGGACATTGGGTCTGACGTTGTTTATAGCGGTTTTACTATTTTCGATTTTTATAAATAATAATTTTGCAGTTGATAATTTGTTTAATAAAAAGACTGTAAATATCAATGATATAACTAAGATACATAATCAGAATTATTTTAAAGAGTTAAATATATTATTGATATCGGTGATAATATTAATTATACTGAATTCATTTATACCGAAGGATTTGAATTATGTAAATATAGGGGAGAGTGTAGTTTATAAGGTGTTGTCTTATACTATTGCTTTTGTTAATTTGGTTTATGTTGTATTTGCTATGGCTACTATATTTAAGTGGTTTTATTCTCATAAACATAAGTTTACTTTGGTTTATTTGTTTATAATTAGTGGTATAATATTTTTATTTATTTTAATTGAATTTGAGATTGCATTGTTTAATATTGTGAATGAATTTATTGCGGATACTATAAATGGTTTATTAATGTTTTTTCTTTTTGTTTTTGTATTTTTTGTAAATACAAAGAATGATTGGATAACGTTGTTGCCTAAGAAAGATAAGCTGAAGTTGTTATTTTTAAGTTTTTTTGCTTTGTTGGTATTTGGATATTTGTTTGATAGAAATACTGATTCGATTTATGAGGATAGTTTGAGTTTGGCAATAAACAGGTTTACTCCTGGAGTCATAGGTTTGTATTATGGTTCTTATTTGATAGCATTTTCATATTTTTTCAAGATATTTTTTATTACTTTATTTAGTTTGCCGACATCGAATGTTGTGGATAAGAAGTCAAGAGAGTTTAATAATTTGAAGCATTTGAATAGGTTGATAGCTGGTGAGTTTAATTTGAGTAAGCTGTTTAGGACAGTATTGGAGTTATCGATAAATCAGACAAGGTCGTCTTATGCTTGGATGGAATTATATAATGGTGAGGAGTGCGATATAGCACAATCGATAAATCTGAAGCATGAATATATAAGTGAGTTGAATGTATATGAAGGGAAATGTATATTTAAGACTATAGACAGACCTTATTTGTGTGAGAATACGAATAATGATGTATTTTTTAAGAATATTGGAATGATAAATCAGATTGCTGGATCGTTGATTTCGTTGCCTATATTTGATGCGAAGAAGCGGGTTGGTTCGTTGGTATTGCTGCATAGGGACAAATTTGGGTTGGATTTTTATAATTTAGAATCGATGACGGCATTTGCAAATAATGTAAGTATTGCGTTTGAGAATTCGAGATTGATGAAGCAGTCGATTGAGCATGAACGTTATAAAAGCGAGATGGTGTTGGCGAGGGATTTGCAGAAGAAATTGTTACCGAGCAATTTGCCAAAGATTAAGAATTATTCGATAGCGGCGTTTTCATTTCCGGCACAGGAGGCTGGGGGTGATTATTATGATGTTGTTAGGTTGAAGAATGGAAAGATGGCGATTCTGGTAGGTGATGTTTCTGGGAAGGGTATAGCAGCTGCATTTATTATGGCACAGTTGAAGGGGGTAGTGCATTCGATGGCTGGGCGTTCGAGTACTGGGAAAGAGTTGTTGGTGAATATAAATAATTCGATTTTTAATAATTTATCGAAGAATGAGTTTATTACGATGTCATGTTTGATATTGAATGATGAGAATGGGCATATAAATTTTGCGAGGGCAGGGCATACGCCGTTGATAGTGAATGAGGGTGGGAGTATGTTATATTATAAGCCGAAGGGGATAGGATTGGGGATAATAAATAATTCTATGTTTGTGAAAAATTTAGAGGAAATAGAGATTAGGTTAGAAAATCATTCGGTTTGTTATTTGTTTACAGATGGGATAAATGAATTAAGAAATTCGGAGATGGAGGAGTTGGGATTTGAGGGGATGAATGAGATGATTAGGTTGAATGGGCACAGCAGTGCTGAGGAGATAAATAGAGATATAAAGGAATCTTTATATAGTTATGCGAAGGATATAGAACAGACAGATGATATGACATTATTTACATTATTTTATCAGAATTAGATTTTTGGAATAATTATTGAGACTTTTATGAAAAAAATATTAAGGGGCAATTAATGAAACAATCGAATGCTTTAAAAATAGATACTGTTACGAGAGATGGTATAGAGCTGATAACGATAGAGGGATTTTTAGATGCTCATACGGCACCGATATTAGAAAAACATATCGAAACATTAGTAAATAGTAATCGTATTAGGATTATAATTGATTTTTCGGCACTTGAATATATAAGCAGTGCAGGTTTGGGAGTATTTATGTCGCATATTGAAGAGATTAGAAATAAGGGCGGCGATATTAAGATGATAAAAATGACGGATAAGGTTTATTCGGTGTTTGATTTGTTGGGATTCCCAATGCTATTTAATTTAGAAAAAAATGAAGAAGAAGCGATATTCAAATTTAATAACAACATTATCGGTGGCAGTGATTAATAAGCAGATTAATCATATTGCGACGCTTATTGCTTCTGGCGATTACAAAGAACTAATAAAAATTAGGAAGTTTATAAGTGAGTATGCTGAGAAGTCGGGGCTTGATTTGAAGAAAATTGATGAGTTGGTCTTGGCAGTAGATGAGGCATGTTCAAATTTGATTCACTATTCGATTGAGTTTGATAATAAGCGGACGATAAGGATAGATTTGGAGAAAACTTCTGATGAGTTTGTTGTTAATATAGAAGATGATGGTCAGCCGTTTAATCCGAATAGTGTAAAATCTCCTGATATGAAGAAGTATTTTAAGGAGTATAGGAGAGGGGGTTTGGGAATACATATAATCAAAAATTTAACTGATGAGTTGATATATATACCTGGTACGAAGTCTAAGAAAAGAAATCTGTTGAAGCTTTCTAAAAAGTACTAAGATTTATAATTTAATTTATTATATTTAAAATTCGTATTATTAAAATATAATAAGATTTTATAAAATGTTTAAATTCAAACTATTCCAATATTTGCTTATCTTTTTATTTTTAGGAATACTTTCATCGTCTTGTGATGATGATGGTAGCAAGAATTATGAGTTTTTTCCATTGTCGGTGGGAAGTTATTGGGTGTATGCAAATAGTGATGATATAAATGGCGTTTTATTTGATACGGTACGAGTTGAGGGACGCTCAATTTTTTATGGGAAAAGTTATTTTAAGCTTACTTCTTCTTTGGACTCTAATTATTCTGGGATGTTTAGATATGATTCGGAGTTTTATTATTCACTTATTGACGGTGTAGAATATATTATATTAGCGAAGAATTTGAAGGTTAAAAAGGAGGTATTAATTGAAAATCCTGAAAATAGGAATTTTACTGGTGCTTGTTTAGATGGTTCTGATGGTGATAATATTGATATGATTTTAAATATTACTGGGGAAGAGGAGAGATACACTATTGGTGATGAGTTTAGGATAGGTTATAGGATTTATTATAATTTTTTTGATGGGTACAATCAAATTGAATCTGTTTGTGAGAAGAATCAATATTATAGTGAGGGAATAGGGCTTATTTATACTGAGTGGTTGGTGGGTGGTGAGCGGGTTGCTTATTCGAAGTTGGTTGATTACTATAGTAATAAATAAAAAAACCGATTATATAATAACCGGTTTTTAAAAATGTAATTTATTAATTATAATTTCTTAATAAATAAGTATTAAGCGTTTGCGTTACTTGCTGCGAGTGGTGCACCAGCTAAGATTTCATCGCTTGAACCTTCTGCGAATTGTTGGAAGTTTTTATGGAATGCTTCTGCAAGTCCTGCAGCTTTTTGGTCGTAAGCGGCTTTGTCTTCCCATGTATTTCTTGGGTTTAACACTTCGGTTGGAACTCCTGGGCATGTTTGAGGAACGGAGAGTCCAAATACTTCATCTGTGATATATTGAGCATCTTTTAATTCACCATTCATTGCTGCAGTGATTAATGCTCTAGTGTATTTTAAGCTCATTCTATGGCCTGTGCCATAAGCTCCTCCAGTCCAACCTGTGTTTACTAACCATATATTTGCACCTGACTCTTTTGCTTTTTTAGATAGTAGGTCTGCATATCTTGCTGGGTGAAGTGGCATGAAAGGAGCTCCGAAACATGCTGAGAAAGCTGTTTGTGGTTCGGTGATACCTGCTTCTGTGCCGGCAACTTTTGCTGTATAGCCAGAAATGAAGTGATATGCTGCTTGCCCTGGTGTTAATTTAGAGATTGGAGGTAAAACTCCGTAGGCATCGCAGGTAAGGAAGAAAATATTTTTAGGTGCGTCGCCAATTGATGGTTCGGCTATGTTATCAATATGGAAAATTGGGTATGAAACTCTTGTATTTTCGGTGATTGATTTGTCTTCGTAATCAACTTTTTTTGTTGTTGGGTCGATGATTACGTTTTCGAGGATTGCTCCTGGGCGAATAGCTCTGTAGATGTCTGGTTCTTTTTCTTCGCTTAGGTCGATAACTTTTGCGTAGCAACCGCCTTCGAAATTGAACACAGTTTTGTCTGACCAGCCGTGTTCGTCGTCGCCTATGAGTTTTCTATTGGGGTCAGCAGAAAGAGTTGTTTTACCGGTGCCTGAAAGACCGAAGAAAAGTGCGGTGTCTCCGTCATTTCCGATGTTAGCGGAGCAGTGCATAGAAAGTACGTTTCTTTGAGCAGGCATAGTGAAGTTAAGGACTGAGAAGATGCCTTTTTTGATTTCGCCTGTGTATCCTGTGCCACCGATTAGTGCTATTTTTCGTGTGAAGTTTAGGATTGCGAAGTTGTGTTGTCTTGTGCCGTCGAGTTCTGGGTTAGCCATAAATCCTGGTGCGTTTACTACTGTCCATTCTGGATTAAAACCGTTTAGTTGTTCATTTGTTGGTCTTTGGAACATGTTGTATGCGAACATATTAGACCAAGGGTATTCGTTTACGACTCTGATATTGGTTTGAAATTCTGGGTCTGCACATGCGATGGCATCTCTGACATAGATTTCTTTTTCGGATAAATAATTAACAACTTTGTCGTATAATTTATCAAATTTGTCTGAGTCGAAAGGCATGTTGATATCTCCCCACCAGACTTCGTCTTTTGTAATATTATCTTTTACGATAAATCTATCTTTAGGAGAGCGGCCAGTAAATTCGCCGGTATTAACGGCCATGGCACCTGAGTCGGTTAGGGTAGCCATGTCTTTTTCTAAAGAGATTTTAGTCAGCTCTTCTGGAGATAGATTCCAGTTTTCTTTGGCTCCTTTTATGCCTAAATATTCTAAGTTTGATTCAGCATTGTTCATCTTATAACACCTTGTGTTGTTTTTATAATAAGTTTGAGACAATAAGTCTATATTTTGAATACAAAAGTCGTAAATTTCATAGACTTAACAAAGAGAATTAATTGGAATTTATTAATTGTTGAAAGTTGGGAATGGGTAGTTGGGTTTGGTATTGTTTGGGTACACTCCAAACCAACTGAGAGAAAGATATTGACCTCTTCCTATTGGATATGTTACTCCATTTAGGTTTAATGTTTCTGTAGAATAAGATGATTATTAAAATTAGAGTAAAAGAACTTTTTGATTAGGATTAGGGTTTTGATTTGGTTAAAATATTTATAGATATGTAGTAATTGTATTAGTTTTTGTGAGTTTGTATCTGGTATTCTGATAGCAGTTTGAAACAAAAGATGGTAAATATCGTATGTAATTAAAAGGGTTACACATATTTATCGGAGGAAAAGATGAATGTAGTAAATATAGAAAATATGGCTAAAATAGAGAAGTATCTCAAAATCAGAGATATGAAGGAAAGATATGGTAAGGTAGTGGAGCGTAGGGAGGAGTTTATTGCACCGGTGGGTTTCAACAGGTTGTTTGCTGGTGTTATATCGTATCTTGCGATAGACAGAACGGCGTTTTTGGGGATTCTTTATATAGAGAGTGAATATTATTTGGATATATTGTATTTGTTGAATGATGTAATTGGGTTGTTTGGTTGATGAGTTTGGGGATTTGGTTTGGGAGTGGTAATTGTGATATGGTAATGAGTTAGAAAGGTGAGTAAATTTTATAAATTAAAATAGCACAAAGAGTTATTCAATATTAACTCTTTGTGCTATTAATCTGAAAATTTGAATGTTATAAATCCATTACTGAATCTAAACCTCTTTTTAGACCTTTGAAATCCATTACCTTTTTAATTGCTATCAATGCACCTTTAACATAAGGAGTTGCACTGCCACCTGCTTGGTGTGAAATTGTTAATTTTTCATCATCTAAGCCGAATATAGAATCAACTCCGAGAGTATGGCCAGGTAATCTAACTGAGTGAACTTGGACTCCGCCAACCCTTGCACCTCTTGCTTCTATAGGACCAACAATTTTATCATTTGGGACATGGATTGTTGACTTTTTCGTTTCGTTTAAACTTTCAGCTAGTTGGCGTGCTGTTCCACTTGGTACATCAATTTTATTTTCACTTGCGTAGTCTATAATTTCGTAGTTAGATATATACTTTGCTGCCATTTTTGAGAATTTTTGAAGAAGAACTGCAGTTAATGAAAAATTACCAACAGCTAACACTGATGAGTTATTATAATTTGCAATCTCTTCAATTTCTTCGAAGTCCAACTCACTTAAACCTGAAGTGCCAATTACTACTGAGATTCCTTTTTCCAATGCTTCTATTGTATTTTTTTTGGCGATATTTGGTTTAGTATATTCTACGAGAATATCGTACTCAATATTAAACAATGATTCACTAACACTTTCAAATAATGGAATTTTAGAGTTATCTATGCCTAAAACTGTTGACAAATCATTACCAGCGTTTGTTTTTGATATTCCACAAACTAAATCAAGATAATCATCAATTATGATTGCTTTACTAAGTTCAGACCCAGCCCATCCTGTAGCTCCGGCTACACAAATTCTTATTTTTTTCATATGCAAATATACGAAATGCTATTGTAATAATTGAGTTGAAATTATAATTGGTTTTCCAATTATAGAATATGTAATTGAAAATTATATATTGATTAGAATTATGAAAACTTATAGTTTTCTGTGAAGGTGTGGAGTAGGTTAAAGATACAAAAAGCTCGAATACGGTGGTATTCGAGCTTTTTTGTGTTGTGGGCCCAGAGGGACTTGAACCCCCGACCGACGGATTATGAGTCCGGCGCTCTAACCAGCTGAGCTATGGGCCCTTTTTTCTGCTGAAAACTTATTTTTAATTGTGTTTTAACAGAGCAACAAATATATATCTTTTTTTTTATTTATCCAAGCTATCAAAATTAAATACGCCGATAAAAACTCCTAATGATATGTTAAATGCGTCTGGGTTAATACCGCTCGGCACGTTGCTAAGATTGCCTAAGCTATTGATTTTCCAATCACTATCGGAGAATATGTCTGTGAATGTGAGGTTGTAGAATGTGTTTAATCTTAGCATTAAAAAATTTGTTGGAGTCCATTCTATTCCGAATGATGGTTGGAGTTGCATGAATTTTTTGCTAATGATTATGCTGTTATTACTGTTAAGATTATTTTGGATTTCTTCCCATGAATTTTCTTGTTTGAATTGGCTGAGTTTTATGTTCATTTCTCCGGAGAAGCATATGTTTGCTCCTAAGGTTATGGCGAATGATGGGAAGAGGACTATGCCGTAATCAAAGCTTACGCCGGTCATGTTTAGTTCTAATTCTGCTATGTTTTTTAGGGTGTCGCTGTTTTGGACTATGCTTTTTTCTTCGGATTGGGCTGAACCGCTAAGGTTATAGAATCCGATTTTGGAATTTTTGATGAATGGGATATAAAATGAGAGACGCATTCCGGAAAGTAGTAGGTTGTCTTCTAATTTGTTGTAATTATTAGCTTCGTTGCTTATGAGGTTGTTTATCTCGTCATAATTGATTAGACTGAAGTTGAAATTATAGCCTAATTCGGCTACTCCTCTGTAGGCGAGTGTGTTTTTTAGTGCTTTTTCTGGGGTGTCGTCGTATGGTAGTTTGTCGAGTTCGTCATCTTGGGAAAAAATTGGAATGGTGGATAGTATAATAATGAGGATTATCGTTTTGATTTTCAGTATATTTTGTAGGAAATTCATAATGTTTTTGTGTTAATATTTGGAATGTGTCAATTTAACTATAAACAGATTAAAAAACTAATAAAACTGGAATGAAAATAATCATAAAAAGGGATTAAGTTTATTGTTAATCCCTTTTTTATTTAAAGTTAGTTATAATGCTTCTACTATCATTGCGTTTGCTTCTCCGCCACCGATACAGAGTGTAACTAATCCGTATTTGAGGTTTCTGCGTTTTAGTTCGTGTAATAGAGTAGTTAGAAGTCTTGCACCAGATGCACCAATTGGATGTCCGAGTGCTACTGCACCGCCATTTACATTTACTTTGTTTTCGTCGATGCCGAGTTCTTTGATAGAGTGCATTGGAACAACTGCGAATGCTTCGTTGATTTCGAAAAGGTCGATTTGGCTTAACTGCATATTTGCTTTTTCGAGTACTTTTTTGATAGCTGCTGTTGGGGCAGTTGTAAACCATTCGGGACTAGCAGCGGTTGAGCAATGCGCTATGACTTTTGCGAGTGGTTTTAGTCCGCTTTGGTTTGCTTTATTGTCGTCCATAACTACTATTGCAGAGGCTCCGTCGTCGAGTGAAGAGGCATTTGCGGCTGTTACTGTTCCGTCTTTTTTGAATGCTGGTCTAAGTGTTGGGATTTTATCGAATCTAACTTTTCCCGGTTCTTCGTCTTTGTTTACGATGATGTCGCCTTTTCTTGATTTGATTGTAACTGGGGTAATTTCGTCATCAAACCTATTATTTTCTTGGGCATCGATTGCTTTTTTGTATGAATTTGTAGCGAATTGGTCTTGAAGTTCTCTTGTGAAGTTGAATTCGGAGGAGCATAGTTCGCCGGCGTTGCCCATGTGGAAGTTATTATAAACGTCCCATAAGCCGTCGTTAATCATTGAGTCTATTAATTCCCCGTTGCCCATTTTATATCCTGTTCTTGCTTTTGGGAGTAGGTATGGTGCATTGGTCATTGATTCTTGTCCGCCTGCTACGATAGTATGTGCATCGCCTGATTTGATAGCTTGGTCTGCGAGCATAACAGCTTTTAGTCCGGAACCACAGACTTTGTTAATGGTCATACATTCGACACCGTAGGGCAGTCCTGCTTTGATAGCCGCTTGGCGGGCTGGGGCTTGACCAACACCTGCTGTTAGGACGTTACCCATGATAACTTCTTGGACATCGTCGTTATTGATACCTGCTGATTCTATAGCAGATTTGATTGCGATTGCACCGAGTTCTGGAGCGGATAATGGAGCGAGTGAGCCCATAAAAGCACCGATTGGTGTACGTTTAGCTGAAATGATAACAGAAGCCATATTAATTTCTCTTTTTTGAATTTAACATTATTTAGTGTTGCAATTTACGATTTTAGAATTAAATATTTTTGTGAATAATGAGATTTAGAATTTTTTCTATTTTGGTTTTGTATTAGAGTTGTAATTTGCATAAAACAGATAAAAATTTTGATTTAACAGAAAATTTATTATATTACATTGATTATGGCTTAATAAGTACAAAATGAGTTTAATAGATATATGATTAATTTGAATGGTTTAAGTTCCGGTACTTATGTGTATAGTATTCTGATAGATGGAAAAAGATTCAAATCAGATACATTTTTTATAACTAAATAACTAAATATTTAAATAAAATTATCTGATGCCATTAATGGCATCGGATAATTTAATAAAAGGGTTCAATGAATAAGTATATTTTTATATTAATTTTAATCATGCTTACATATACACTTAATTCAAAACAATTAATATGGAGATTTGACGGCACACCTGAAAATCAAAAATTAATAAACTTTGTTTGTTTAGATTCTAATAATTGTTATGCGTTCCATGATGGACATGAAGGTTGGGATGATTTTCAACGTGTATATTATTCGAAGGATAAAGGTAGGTCTTGGATTGAAAAATTTACTATTGAATCATACAAAGAAGATTGGGATATTCATACAAATAATACAGATGATTTGGCAGCAATAGATACGAATCATTTTTATTTTGGTATGGATACAAAAAGTATGTTAAAATATACGAATGATGGTGGTAGAACCATAAATTATTTGCAATTCCCTGATTCGAATAGTATAATTCAACATGTAGTAATGTTTGATACTTTAAAAGGGTTAGTCTATACTCGTGATAAGTTTTATAGGACTTTTGATGGGTGGGATACATTTGATACTTTGCAGACAAATTATAGTGGTCTATACTATAAAAAACAAATAATGAATGATAGCATAATTCGTTGGATTTATTCTAATAATATTGATGCAGAATTTGGAGTACACGGAGCAAGGTATCTAATAGATTATAATATAAATACAAATACAGATACAATAATTTATGGATTTGAAGAGGAATATAGGGTAAATGACTTGAAACATAGTTTAAGTGGATTATTTTTTGTAAACGACTCATTAGGATTTATATGTGGCTATAGACGTTGGAATAACACAAGTTATGCTGGTAATGATTTGATATACAAAACTACAGATGGTGGAAGTAGCTGGAGAGAGGTATTAAATGCTGACAATGGCTCTCCATTTGGATTGTATGAAATTGCTTTTGCCAATGAAAAATATGGAGTAACTGTTGGTGCTGATGGGAAATTATATGAAACTCAAGACGGCGGTGAGAATTGGACTTATTATCCAGAGCCTGGTGAGTTTGTAGGTTTGTCTGCACATGTTATGTTTGCAGGTTCTACGTGTATAGTTGGTGATCTTAATGGAAATTTGTGGACATGGGAAGAGCCGAACGGAATAGTAGAAGAAATAATAATGGAGGAAGAAATAAAAGTAATACAAACTGCTGAAGAATTAAAAATCAGCATAAGAGACCTTCAATATAGACAGTACCGAATAGAAATAGTGGATATAATGGGTAGAAAAGTGATTGATGGTTCAATTAAATCAAATGCTGTTGGAAATGTTTTTTATAGTGTGGATTTGCAAGAGTTGAATGTTGGTTCATATTTTTTTGCTTTGAGTTTTGAGGGGGTGGCATTACATACAGGAAAGTTTGTGAAGTAATTCAAATAACAACCTTCCGAAGGTTTTAAAACCTTCGGAAGGTTAATGTTTATAGAAAAAAATAGTCTAATTTGATTTGGGCTTTGGTTATCTGTTTGTGAATTTTTGGTCTGAAATTACTCCGTAATCTTCGCTTACATTTGATATTTGGAACCAGCCGACTATTATGTTTTTGCTGTCGGTTTGGAAGTTTGTTGGGACATTTGCAGTTGGAGTAGCAAAAAGTCCTCCTTTGTTACCAATTTCATTGTCTAATATAGTCATAAAATCTGCGAAGTCATCTGAAATGCTGTAGAGGTGAACGCCGACAGTGTCGCCTAATTGTAACCTGGTTGTGTCAGCTGTAGGTGGTCCTCCGCCATAGCCGGGAGTGATAGATTGCCCAATTGGTTCGATGAATGGTAGTTCGAGATTTTCGTCATCGTTGGCTCTGCCTGGAGCTCCGTCGAATGCAAGTACACCAATGTTTTCATTATCAGTTATTACTTTCCCATTTAAAACTCTTCTAACCCAATAAGTATCGCCAACGCCGGCGGGATCGATAGCCCAAAATTGTGCTAACCAAACTTTATTTGGGTTTTCACTGCCGAATAATGGATCATCTAATTTCCATGTTATTGAATCAATTTTTGGAACGCGGTAGATTTCTGTTTTTGCGGTGAATATTTCGCTATTAATGTTTATGGAAAGGTCGAAAGTTTGTCCGGGCTGAATATTAGTGAGGTTTTCGTTTAAGTAATAATCGCCTTCTTCTTTTTCGGTGAATGAATAATCATTTCCTTGGGAGTCGGACATAGTTATTGTTGCACTTTGGATTTTTTCGTATTCATTTTGCGAGAGATATGGTTGAGATTTTCTAAGAGTAATTTTTTGTGGTGTATCTAAATTAGTGAGTATAGCATCGGCTACAATGACTGCTTTTCCACTTGATAAATCTACATCGACAGGGTCTTCGCAAGCGAAAAGGAAAATTAAACTAATTATATAAATTGATGATTTGAGGAGTTTCATTTGAGTTATGCCTTTATCTGATTTTGAAATTATATGAAATTGAAGGTACGATTGTGCCGAGGACACTAAATCTGGTCATTTGTGGTTTGTTATCAACAAATTCTGGATAAATAGAGAATGCGTTTTTTCTATTATAGACATTGTATATTGAAAATACCCATTGTCCGTTAATCCAGCTTTCAGGGTCGTGTTCAGAGGTATAAGAAAGTGAAAGATCTAAGCGGTGGTAGTCAGAGAGTTTAAACTCATTTCGTTTTTTTGTTGAATTATAATTCACTTCTATTCCTTGGAATTGGATTCTATCGGTTGGGTATGTAACTGGGGCACCACTTGAATACACAAAGTTCGAAGATAATTGCCAATGTTCGTTTAAGTCGTAGAATAGAACTAAACTGAGATTATGGAGTTTATCAAATCGAGTGAGGTACCATTCATTTTGACTTATACCGTCGATTTTTCTTTCCGTTTTGGAAAGGGTGTATGAAAGCCATCCTGTAAACAGACCTTTATTTTTTTTGATATAGAATTCGGCACCGTAGGCTCTGCCAATTCCACTTAGTACATCTTTTTCAAATTCTACGTTTAGTTGGAGGTTAGCACCGTCGATGAAATCGATTTGGTTTTGCATATCTTTATAGTATAATTCTACTGAGGTTTCCCATTCGTTATCGTCGAAGTTTTTGAAATAGCCTATGGCGTATTGGTCGGATAATTGTGGTTTTAAAATATTAGATGATGGTGTAAATTGGTCGAGAGGGGTGGGAGATGCTGTGTTTGAGAGGAGATGAATGTATTGAGAGGTTCTATTGTAGCTTGCTTTCAATGAAGATTCATTATTTAGTTGATATTGGAGTGATACTCTTGGTTCTGGGTTGAAGTATTTTGAGATAATTTGTCCTTTATCAGCTTTTTTGATTTGGCTGTCTGGTAAATTATCTTCTAAGTATTGACCTGGTCCGATGAAGTAAAAAGCAGAGCCACGTAGTCCAATTTTTGCTTTTAAGGCATCTTTCATATTCATTTCATAGTCTATATAGAGTCCAGTTTCGAGAGCATATTTATCGTCGATTTCGATATTTGCTGCTGTACCAAAAGATATTGCTTCGGCATCACCCGGTACAAAATCATAATGAATTCCTTCTAAGCCAAAGCTGAGGGTGTTGTCTGTATTTATGAAGTATTCTAAATCATATTTTAGTGAGTTATTAATGATGTGTGTACCGAATTCAAATTTGGTATCTTCTTCACCGAAACGGACTTTTGTGTCGTAGTTAGAATAATAATAAGTGAGATTGGAGAATAGTTTATTAGAGAAGAGGTGGTTCCAACGTGCAGTAAGAGTTTCTGAACCCCAGTTGAATTCGAAACCTGCACCGAAAACGTCTCGTCCGAAATATCCGGAAAGGAATAAAGTATTATCATCATTTAGTTTATAATTTGCTTTGGCAGTTAAGTCGTAGAAATAAAATTGAGCATCTGATAGGTCATCATCTAAAAATGGTTTCGAGAGAATATCTACATAGGATCTTCTACCGGCTAATAAGAATGAGCCTTTGTTTTTAACGATTGGACCTTCGACAGATAGCCTGCTGAAGATTGCACCAATACCGCCATCGGCTTGGAATGCTTTATTGTTACCTTCTTTGAGTCTTACGTCTAAAATAGATGATAGTCTTCCGCCGTAGATTGCGGGTATTCCACCTTTTATTAGTTTTACGTCTTTAACAGCGTCTGGGTTGAAAACTGAGAAGAAGCCAAAAAGGTGAGATGAGTTAAAAACTGGAGCTTCATCTAATATGACTAAGTTTTGTGAGACTGAGCCTCCTCTGACGTTAAAGCCTGTTGCTCCTTCACCGACAGTGGATACGCCAGGAAGAAGTTGAATAGATTTGATAACATCAACTTCGCCGAGTAGAGCAGGCATTTTTTTAATGATGTCTGTGCTTACGGCAATGGAGCTCATTTCGATGGAGGCAACGTTGTAATCTTTTGATTTTGCTGTAACAACTACTTCTTGAGTTTGAATTGATTTGCTTTGTAATTCTATATCAAATTTGAGGTCTTTATTTATTTCTATGTCTTTAGTAAATGGGGTATAGCCAACATAGGAAGCTCTTATTTTATATTTTCCTGATGGTATAGTTAGGGAGTAGAAGCCATAGACATTGGTTCTTGCACCTTTTTTAATTTCTGGAATGCTTACAGTTGCACCGATTAGAGTTTCTCCACTTTCGGAGTTTTTTACATAGCCGGAGAGTGTAACTGATTCAGATTTGAGTATTCCAACAAAAAGAAAAAAGATGAGAATTGAGGTTGAAAAAGTGTTTTTAATCATTTACGTAATATTATTAATAATTTGAAAATATCAGGAGGTAAACGATTAAATAAAAGTAATATTTCTTAGTGAAAAAGAAAAAAAAGAAAAAGTGAGACAATTACATTATCCCACTTTTATAAAAAATATTAGAATGTGATTAGAAAGATTAAATTATTTCACCGATTACTACTGCTCCGTCTTCTTTGCATTGTTCGAGTACTATATCTTGACTTTCTTTAGGAGTAATTAGTATCATACCGATACCGAGGTTAAATGCTCTTCTCATCTCTTCTTCTTTGATGTTGCCTTCTTTTTGGATAAGCTCAAAGATTGGTAGTCTTTTCCATGAGTCCCAATTGATTTTCATACCTTGTCCTTCTTGGAGGATACGAGATGTATTTCCTTCTATTCCACCGCCGGTGATGTGTGAGATACCAGAAAGGACTCTTTGTTCGACTAAGGGATAAACAGTTTTTAAGTATGATTTGTGGATTGCCATAAGTGCTTCTGCAATTGTGGAGCCTAAAGAATCTACGTAGTCATCTGGTTTGAATTTTGGGAAAAGCACGTATCGAGCGAGTGAGTAGCCGTTTGTGTGAAGTCCGGTAGATGGGAGTCCAATCATAACATCACCTTTTTTAATTTTCTCGCCATTAACGATATTTTTTTTATCGACAACGCCTACGATTGTGCCGGACATATCGTATTCGCCGTCGTGGTACATTCCTGGCATTTCAGCAGTTTCACCACCTATTAGGGCTGTGTTATTTTCTTTGCAAGCTTTGGCAAATCCTTCGATAACTGACACTGTTATGTCTGGGACTAAATTTGCACCTGCGAAATAGTCAAGGAAGAATAGGGGTTTTGCACCGCAACATAGTATGTCTCCGACAGAGTGGTTTACTAAGTCTTGTCCGACTGTGTTATGAATGCCGGTCATAAAGGCTAATTTCAGTTTAGTTCCTACTCCGTCAACGCTTGAGACTAAAATAGGTTCTTCGATGCCTTCAAAATCGGCATTATAAAATCCGCCGAAGAGTCCTATGTTTGATAGTACATTTTTGTTGTGTGTGCTTTTTACGATTGGTTTAATTCTATCGACGGTTTCTTCGCCTGCTTCGAGGTTAACACCAGCTTCTTTGTATGTAATTGACATTTGTTTTGACCTTGATATTTCTATTTCTATTTTTATTAAAGTTATAATGTGAAAATATTTATCTAACTGTATCCCACTGTTTTGAGACGGATTTTTTATTAAAAATAACGGATAATCCGTTTGCTGTCCAACGCAGAACTGTTTTTATATATCCTTGTTTTCTAAATCTTCTTGGTGATTCGTAAACTTTTAATTTTTTTACAAAAGCAACTTTGTGTGATTTGGCTATTCGTTTAAATAGTTCGAAATCTTCGCCTGCTATGAGGTGCGGATTGTATCCACCAATTGAATTGAAGACATTTTTATTTATAATTTGGCATTCACCTCTTCCCATTCCAATACCAATGATATTAAGGAAATTAAAATAAGAATTGAAAAAGCCGTAGAAGAAGTTGTCAATAAATATTTTTTCTTCGGGAAACGGTTGGACAGTTGTTGCGAGTGCTGAGTATTTATGGTATTTATTGAGAAGGGTAATATCAGAAGTATTATTATTGTCTTCAACTTTAGATGCTGCCCAGTTGCTTATAAAAGAAAAGAACGAATCGATATTTGCAGGCCGAGTGTCTGCGTTTATAAAAATCAAAGTATCAGAGGAGGCGAGTTCGGCACCTTTGTTTCTGCCTTCTGCGATTGTTTGTTTTCTATTGTTTGAGTGAATAGCAATTTTGTTTGTGAATTGTTGTGCTATTTTAATAGTAGAGTCAGTGCTTCCGCCGTCGCTAATTATCAATTCGAAGTTGAATTTCTTTTTAAGATTGTTGTCGTATAGTTTTAAAGTGTCATATAAGATTTTTTCTTCTTGGAAAACAGGAATGATGACGCTAAGAGTTGGTTTCACATTTTTATTGATTTTACTTCAAACAATAGTGCAAATTAATGATTTTTTATAAGAATATTATTAATAAATAAGTTGGGTTGAATATAAAATAAAAAAAGCTGGCAAAAAAACCAGCTTTTAATCTTATAAATGTTTAGTGATAATATTAATATTTATCGTAAACGTCGAATCTTTTATCAACTATATCTGAATTTTTTCTAATTGTTTCGAACCAATCGTAATAAACTGAGCGTTTAATTTTATTTAATTCGTTTGCATAATATTGGTTAATGTTTTTGTTGATTGTTTCTTCGTCAGGGACTGACCTTTCTGTAACAATCATTAGGTAATAACCGTAATCGCCTCTGATTGATTTAGATAGTTTATTAAGCTCTGTAGTAAATGCTGCGTTAGTAACTTTAGGTTCTCTTAAATTAGAGCTTGGGAGAATACCATTATTTGAAATTGAAGGAGCAAAAAGAACATTTAGGCTTGGGTCAATGTCTTGTGCTTTATATAGATTGGTTTCATTTTTCAAAGTATTATAAACATTTTCAGCTTTTGCTTTAAGGTAGTCAAGTTTCTTTTCTTTTAATAAAATTTCTTTTATTAATGGAGTTTTGATTTCGAGTGAAGTAAAGCCTGCTTTTTCTTCGGCAGAAACTACTGCTACGATTACTCCGTAAATACTAAGTTCTTGAGGTTCGAGAGCAGTACCAACTTTATTGTTGAAAGCGAAATGAGTAATTTTATTAGAGCCAAGAACTGGTCTTGTTTTATCGAATGCTGCAGTTTCAATGACTTTTAGGTTCATTTTTTCTGACAATTCATCAATATTAGCGCCGTTGTTGAGTTTGTTAAAGAAGTTTCTTGCAGAGGCATATTGAGTTCTTTCGGTTGAACCAGAAGTTTTAGGTTTGATTGTAATTTCAGAGTATTTTACTTCGTCGGAAGTTTTGTCTGAGATTTTAATTATATGGTAACCAAATTGAGTTTTTATTGGACCAACAACTTCTCCGACGTTGCCATTAAAACATGCTTCTTCAAACTCTGGAACCATTCTTCCACGGCCGAAGTAACCTAAATCACCACCTGAGCTTTTTGAGCCGTCAGCTGAATATTCAAATGCCATTTCGCCGAAAGACGCACCAGCTTTAATTTTTTTATAAATTTTATTAGCGAGTGCTTCTACTGAATCCGTATCTGGTGAGTCAGTTTTAAATAAGATGTGAGAAGCTCTTACTACTTCTTTGGTTGAGTCTCCTTTTCTTTTATCGTCAAATCTGAAGTATTTAGTACCTGTGGCTACTTGAACTGGGCCGATAAATGAGCCTACTTCTTTGTCTAAGACGTATTTAGAAACATCGGCTGGTAATTCGCTAATAGGAATATAAGCTGAAGTTTTTCCGTTATATTTTAATAGTTTTTCATCAAATATTTTCTTTTGTTCTTCTTTTGTGAAAGCCTTGTACATGCTGCCGGTGATATCAGCCATTTTAGATTTTGCGTTTAAGCTATCTTGAGATGAAGGAGTTAATGGGAAAGCTACGTATTTTAGTTGTCTTTTTTCGTCAGTAGCGTATTTATGTTTATTTTTTTCGTAATATGCTTTGACTTCGTCATCGGATACAGTAACTTCACTATTTTTAACTAAGTTTATGTCGAATTTGACATAATTTAGAGTTGCTACTGAATTTTCTGCTTTGTATTTATCTTTTACGTAAGCTAATGAGAGACCAGAGCCTGCTTCGGTTAATAAAGTTTGAGTGGTAGCACTTTTTCTTCTTTGCGTATATTGTTTTGTAAAAGTATTGAAGAAATCTCTGTATTGTTGAACAGCTTTTTGCTTTTCATCTTCGCTCATTTGAGAGTTTGGATTAAATTCGGATACCACAGAACTTGGGTTAGTCGCGATTTTAACATAGATGTCTCTCATGAAGTTACCAGTAGAATCTTTGAAATAGTTTTTCATTTCTTCTGGCGGGTTATTAACAATCATATCAGCAACAACATTTTCATTGATATAAAGACCTGCATCTTGTCCGATATTGTCAATTAGGTTAGTTTCGATAAGAGCATTCCAGGCTTGGTTACGTGTAGTTTTTTCGTCTATCGTAGTTTGTGGAGTGCCCGCTCTTTCTTGTTGAGCTTTCATATTATCTGAAATCAAAGTATTTAGCTGGTCGTATTCTGCGGTTTTAATTTCTTTGCCGTCAATTACAGCAATAACTTTGTTTTGATATTCTGCAGATTGTTGCACTAATGTGGAGGGGTCTAAATCTCCCAACACGAAAAACAGTACTAACATTACAGCGAATGCTCCCAATAGGGCTGGAGACATATTCCTAATTTTTTCTAAAGTCGCCATTAATTATCCTTTTAAAATTTTATTTATCTTTATTTTCATTTTTTTTCATACTACGAAACAACAAAATTACTCACATATATAATAATATGCAATAATTTATTTCAAACTGTGGATAGATTTGCAATAAATAATTAAAAAAGAATTAATAATTTTGTTTTTGGTTCAAAGAAGAATAACAAAATGAAGATAGGAAAGTTTCAATTAAGAGCAATAGAGACAGTAGATTTCGCATTAGATGGTGGGGCGATGTTTGGGGTAATTCCTAAGCCGCTTTGGTCTAAGACTTATGACCCAGGTGATGATTTGAATAGGATACCTTTGGTTGCAAGGTTGTTATTGCTGGAGTCTGAAAGTCGGAAAATACTTATAGATACGGGTTTAGGTAATAAGTATTCTGAGAAGTTTGGTAAGATATATGGATTTGATATTAATAAGTCTTCTGTGATTTATGCTTTGGAGCAACATGGGGTGTTGGCTGATGAAATAACAGATGTTATATTGACTCATTTGCATTTTGACCATGTTGGCGGAGCAACTATAATGGTTAATGGAGAAATTGAACCTGCATTTCCGAATGCTAAATATTATGTGCAGAAGGAACATTTTGAGTGGGCAAATAATCCTACATATAAGGACAGGGCATCATTTATAAAAGATGATTATATGCCATTGTATGAAAATGGTATGTTGGAGTTAATTGATGGTGGCGGGATTTTTGATGAGAATATAGAGCTTGTATTGCATCATGGGCATACGAGGTCTATGCAGTTGGTTAAGGTGTTTGATGAGGAAAATTCTTTGATATATGGTGCTGATTTTCTTCCTACTACTGCACACATTCTTGCACCTTATTTTATGGGTTATGATAATTTTCCATTGACAGTATTGGAAGAAAAAATAAAATATTTACCTCAGATATTCGAGGAGAAAACGAAGATATTTTTTGAGCATGATGTACATACTCAGATGGCGACGATAAAGCCTCATAAAACTGGATTTATATTAGACGAAAGAATAAAAATATGATATATGAAACTGAAATAATTAATGGCAAGGAGTTCCACAGGGTTTGTAAATCCGAGGAATTGGAAGAGGAGTCAAAGAAATTAATCGAATTTGAAGATGATTATGATGCACAGATGGTGATTTTGAGACATCGAGGGAAATTAAACTGTGTATCGAATATTTGTCCGCACATGAAAGAAACCAAGATGTATAAGGGTAGGTTGAAAGACGGAACTATCACTTGTCCTGCACATGGGTGGAGGTTTAAACTAGATGGTGGATTAAATTTGAATAAGAAGATTGGGACGAAAGATTTGCCTTGTTATGAGATAGTGGAGAAAGATGGTTATATATATGTAGAGAAGCCTGATATACCTACTCCAAAGTGGATGTTGTAAGGAGATAAAAGAAATATTAGTTGCATAGGTCTTTAAATTTAGGAATTGTATATGTAACTCCTTTTTAATTGTTAATTTTTTAATATATGCAGATGTTTTATTTGTATCGAATAAATAAAACTTAAGTTAATAATGTAGAAAGTTTACGATTATTTATGTAATTCTAATAAATGGTTGTAATGATAATAGATAAAGAAATAATATATGTTTTCAAAATTTGTTTTTATTATTAAATAATATAATCTTATCTTTGTAATCACTTTCGAGTGCAAAATTAGAAATTATGTAAAATTTATATTTTGATAAGGTTTAGTAATGAAAAGAACTTACCAACCAAGTAGAAGAAAAAGAAAAAATAAACACGGATTTAGAAGCAGAATGGCTACTAAAAACGGAAGAAAAGTATTGTCTGCGAGAAGAAGAAAGGGAAGAAAAAGCCTTTCAGTAAGCGACGCAATGTAATTTTTCTTTTTATCTCCGAATATCTCAAGTCAGGCTGTTTATATATTTTTGAAATGTATTTGGCTATCGATAAAAAGCAGAATTTATATTATTTATTTTTTGTTTTTGGATAGTTATAAAATAATTTGTGAATCAAATTAAGATGTTACGAAAAAAATATAGTAAAACAGCCGTTTCTGTTTTTAGAATTTCTTACCTAAGAATACTAATTTAGTTGAAAACAAAATATCATATTTTCAAGCCACTAAAAGGATATAACTCTTTCAAGTTAGTATTTGAAGAGGGTAAATCTTATAGGTCTCGGAATATGATTATTTCAGTGGCTAAGTCGAAGGGATACATTTTAGATGAAACTGTATCTGAGGGAAGTCAGTCGTTAAATGAAATTAGATTTGGCGTTACGATTAGTAAGCGAGTGGCAAAGAAAGCAGTTATTAGGAACAGAATTAAAAGATTATTAAGAGAATCGCTTAGGCAAATTATGATAGAGCAATATTTTGAAGAAAGATTTGATTTTGATGAAATAGTGTTTGTATGGAAGGTAAATCCGATAAAGACTTCTTTGATAAAATTGGAGGAAGTCAAGAGAAATATGGAATATCTATTTAAAAAAGTTGTTTCAGAAAAATAGAATTAAATTTAGTTAAATGAAATATCTTTTAATATTAATAATTAAGTTTTACAAGAAAGCGATTTCTCCTTTTTTGAAGCCTTCTTGTAGGTTTTATCCTACTTGTTCTTCTTATTCGATGGAGGCAATAGAGAAACATGGTGCTATGAAGGGTTTTTATTTAGCAGTTAAAAGAATTTTGAGGTGTCAGCCATTGGCAAAGGGTGGGTTTGACCCGGTTCCGGAATGCAAAGATAAGAATCATAATCATGATAGAGATTCTCATTTATTGAGTAGTGAAAGAAGTGGTAATGAGGGTAGTGGAGGGTATTTTGTGGATAGAGTACCAAGAAGTGTTACTGAAATCAATAGAAATTTAGAAAATAATATATATTATAATCCCAAAGAAATAAGTAATTAAGGCAATTATGGAAAGAAATAATTTAATAGCAATTCTTTTAATCGGTGTAGTCTTTATGGGCTATATGTGGTGGACTACGGAGAATGCTCCACCAAAGAAGAATACGAATGCGTTGTTTCAGGATTCGACTATAACGGGCGAATCAGATGAAAGTGATGCTAAGCCAGAATTTGTAGATGATTCTCCTGTGATAGATTCGTTGGGAGCTGCTGATAAGTTTGGTCGATATTTTTCGCAGTTTGCTTTTGGTGAAGAGAAGATTTATACTGTAGAAACTGATTTGTATATTGCTAAATTTAGTAGTTATGGTGCAAATTTGGTTGAATTTACGTTGAAGGATTATACTAAGTGGGATGGGGTACCGTCGCAGTTGATTTGGGAGGGAGATAAGCAATTATTTTTAGATTTTTTGTCGGTTGATGGACGGCCTATTGATTCGAGGGAATTATATTTTGAGATTGAGGGAGCGGATAGTATAAGGGTTAGGAATGAAGACACTGCAGAGCTTAGTGCTGTTTTAAAGATTGGCGATAATCAGTATATCAAGAAAGTATTTAAGTTTTATGGGAATGAATATATATTTGACCATAATATTGAGCTTGCTGGATTGGATAAGGTTATTAAGAAGAATGGTTATGAATTGAATTGGGCTAATGGTGTAAAATATCAGGAATATCGTTCGGATATGGAGTCAAATTATGCTGAGGTTGTAACTTCTGCGAATGGCGAGCTTATAACTTTAGATGCTTCAGATTATGATGAGGAGTATAAGGAGAGTGTTTCTGGGAGTATAGACTTTGCATCGGTGAAGAGTAAATATTTCCAAGCGGCGATAATCCCTAATAATTTTGATGGTGATGTTCAGATGATTGGGGTGAGGAAGAGGATAAAGGATAATGGGTTTGTTGAGCATTATAATGTATCTATTCAAAGACCTTATGAGGGTGGTAATGTAAAGCATCAGTATAAGGTATATGTTGGTCCGTTGGATTATGATGTGGTATCACAGTATGGTATGTCTGAGACTGTGAATTTGGGTTGGTGGATATTTCGGTATATTGGTGAATATTTGCTAATGCCTTTCTTTTTGTTGCTTCATTCGTTTATTCCAAATTGGGGATTTACGATTATTATATTTTCGATTGCTTTGAAGTTAATTTTGATGCCTTTGTCTAAAGGGCAGTTGGAGTCATCGCGTAAGATGAAACTTCTTGCACCGGAGATTGCGAAAATTAGGGAGAAATATGCTGAGAATACTCAAAAGCAGCAACAAGAAACTATGGCTTTGTATGGGCAGTATGGAGTTAATCCAATGGGTGGATGTTTTCCGATGTTATTGCAGATGCCGATATTATATACGTTATGGACGGTATTTAGTACGAATATACATTTGAGACAAGCGGAATTTGGTTTATGGATAAATGATTTGTCGATGCCTGATTATATATTAACGTTGCCGTTTTCGATTATGGGATTTGAGTCGTTGTCTGGGTTGGCATTGGCGATGTCAGTAACTATGTTTATTCAGCAGAAGATGACTATATCGGACCCTAAGCAGAAGGCTATGGTTTATATGATGCCTCTGTTGTTTATGTTTATGTTCTCAAATTTCCCATCGGGATTAAATTTGTATTATTTTATGTTTAATATTCTTGGTATTATTCAGCAGGTATATGTTAATTATTTCCAGAAGAATCAGATATCTTTGGCGGAAATGAGAAAATCGCCTAAGAAAGAGGGATTTTTTACTAAGAAGATGAAAGAGATGCAGCAGATAGCTGAAGCACAACAAAAGGCTAAGAATGGCAATCCTGTTAATCCGAATAAGCGTAAGAGAAAAAACAAGTAATTTGTGAGTTGGAATATTAAAAAGACCATTCGTTAAGTTGATGAATGGTCTTTTTTTTTTGTATTTTTTTTAAGAAATAAATTATCAAGATTTAGATATTAGTTTTTGTAAATCGTCTAAATGAGTGAAAACTTCATCAATTTCCATTGGTTTATATTTACCGTTTTGAACATTAATTCGCTCTTCTTCTAGTTTGTTGAGGAGTTTCTCTTTTTTCAATGAGTTGGCTAGTTTAATAGTGTTCTCTAATGTAGTTCCCATGATAGATTACCGGTTTTTATTTTTCGGACGTGAATAAAATAAATTTATTTTATTCTGAATTTAAAGGTAAACTAAATTAAAGAATATTATTTATTTATTAGTTTTACAGGAAGTAAAATTAATTTTTTAATAAAAAGAAAAATATGAGAGAATTGAATTATATAGAAGTTAATAAAAAATCTTGGAATAAGAAGACGGAAGCACATTTGAATTCTGATTTTTATAAGAATGATGATTTTATGGTTACACAAAATTCTTTAAATCAGATTGAATTGGATTTGATTAGGGAAAAAATTGGTGATTTGAGTGGTAAATCTATATTGCATTTGCAGTGTCATTTTGGGCAGGATACTATTTCTTTGAGCAAAATGGGTGGCGAAGTTACTGGGGTTGATTTTTCGGATAAATCAATTAATGCGGCTAAGGAGCTTGCTAAGGAAATGGGTTCTGGGGCTAAGTTTATTAATTGCAATATCTATGATTTGCCGGAGCATTTAGATGGGAAGTTTGATGTTGTGTTTACTTCTTATGGTACTATTGGTTGGTTAGAGGATTTGAGGAAGTGGGCAGAGATAGTTTCTACTTTTTTAAAAGATGGTGGGAAGTTTATTTTTGTTGAGTTTCATCCTGTTGTTTGGATGTTTGATGATGATTTCAAGGAAATTGCTTATAGGTATTCTGGTGGCGAGCCAATAGTGGAGACCAATATTGGTTCTTATGCGGATAGTTCTGAGGTAGAATATGAGCATATATCGTTTAATCATGGATTGGAGGGGGTTTTGAATAACTTGATTGGGCAGGGTTTGACTATTGAATCTTTTAAGGAATATGATTATTCGCCTTATAATTGTTTTAGAAATACTGTTGAGGTTGGGGTGGGGCAATATAGGATTGAGCATTTTGGGGATAGGATACCGCTGGTTTATTCGGTTGTTGCTGGGAAGTAGGTGGGATTATTTGTTTTTTAAAAAATGCTTATATTTAAAAACTTCCGAAGTCAAATAATACCATCTTCAACAATTTTAGATTCAGTATTAGAGTCATGACTATTCAGGAAACATTCTTTTGAAAATTAAATTAAGATAATGGGTTCAGTCTTGGATTTATGATTATAAAGAATTTTTTTTAGATATGGTTTAACCTTTGGTTTGAACACTGGATTATTTGATTAATATTTTATTGAATTGCTATAGGAAACAATAGTAAGTCATGAAAATTTTTTTAAATAAAATTTTATTTTTGGGGGAATATTATTATATTGAGTTATGAAGATTTACATATATATTACTCTTTTGGTATTATGTTTTTATAGCATTAGTTATTCGGTAACTTATAGGGTTGGTAGTAATAAATTGTATAAAACGCCGAATGAGTTGTATAAGGCTAATGTTGTTCAGAATGGTGATGTGATTGAGATTGATGGTGGGACTTATTTGGGTGATGATGTTTTGGCGAATTGGGATAAAGATGATTTGGTTATAATTGGTGTTGATGGGAGGCCACATCTGAAGGCAGAAGGGAAGCATATTCAGGGCAAAGGAATTTGGATAATTTCTGGGAATAATATTAAGGTGGATAATATTGAGTTCTCGGGGGCTACTGTACCTGACAACAATGGTGCTGGGATTAGAATGGAGGGGCTTAATGCACATATAATTAATTGTTATTTTCATCATAATGAAGATGGGATATTAACTCATAATAATAGTGAGGGAAATTTGTTGGTGGAGTATTGTGAGTTTGCTTATAATGGTTATGGTGATGGATTTACTCATAATATATATGTTGGGAAGATAAATAGTTTGACGTTTAGATATAATTATTCTCATCATGCAATTGTTGGGCATAATCTGAAATCTAGGGCTAATAATAATTTTATTTATTATAATAGAATAATGGATGAGGTTGATGGGAGGTCGAGTAGGTTGGTGGATTTGCCTAATGGTGGATTATCGATTTTGATGGGCAATCTATTTATGCAGGGTAATGATACAGAAAATGGAAATTTTATTGGTTATGGTTTGGAGGGGGTTATTAATTCTGGACCTAATGAGTTGTATTTTATAAATAATACTTGTGTGAATAAACGGATTGCTTTTAATTATTTTATTCGAGCTCATGCTGATGTTCCTTATATGAAGATTGCTAATAATATATTATCTGGTGATGGGGCAATTATTGGTGGGAAACAAAATGAATTGGTGAATAATATATTTGAGAAGGTTATTGATAATAATTTCTTTGAAGATGAGGTTAGTTATAATTATCGGCTAACTAATAAATCTACGGCAATTGATTCGGGGGTTGTAATTGATGATGTATATGGTTATTCTTTAACTCCGAGTATGTCTTATAAGCATAAGGCAGGATTTGAGGTACGGCATAATATTGATAGTCGGATTGATGTTGGTGCTTATGAATATTGTAGGCCGAATGGTAGTAGTTTGAGGGTTGAGAGTTGTTATGAATATAATTGGGAGGGGATTGATTATACTGAGAGCGGGTCTTATACTTTGATAAAAACTAATTATGGCGGTTGTGATAGTGTGGTTACTCTTGATTTGCTTATTCATGGGGCTAGTTCATCTACGTTTTCGGAAGTCGCATGCGATAGTATTGAGTGGTACGGGAAGACTTATAATAGTAGCGGTACATATTCGCGAATAACAAGTAATTTTAATCATTGTGATAGCATTATCTTTATGGATTTGGTGGTGAATAGTTCGAGTTCAGATACGATTAGGATTGATACTTGTCGGAGTTTTTTGTTTGATGAGGTAATTTATAGTGAAAGTGGTTTTTATGAGATTAGTGAAATTTCGGAGAATGGATGTGATAGTATTATAGTATTGGATGTTAATATTGAGTCTGAGAATATAGATAAAGTTGTAGTTGATACTTGTGGTAGTTATAATTGGTTGGGTGAGGAGTATGATAGCTCTGGGACTTATCAAAAGAAGTTTGTTTCGGAGAATGGTTGTGATAGTGTGGTTGTTTTGGATTTGACTATTCGTTCAAATCAATATGAATATAGTTCAGTTATGGCTTGTGATTTTTATGTGATGGATATGGATACTATATTTAGTAGTGGTACTTTTAATAAGTATTTTAGTTCTGAATATGGTTGTGATAGTGTTATCAATTATTCGGTTGAGATTATTGTGATTGATACTTCTTTGAGCGTGTTGAATAATAGTTTGATTGCGAGTCAGGTTGGTGGTGAATATCAATGGTTAGATTGTGAAGATGGGTATAGACCGATAACTAGAGGTCATGATAATGTATTTGTACCCAAGGAGAAGGGTGTTTATGCGGTAGAAATAAGTTTGAATGATTGTGTTGATACGAGTAGTTGTTATTTGGTTGAGCCTAATAGTGTTGGGTTTGAATCTGAATTTGTTATTTATCCTAATCCGAGCAAGGATGTGATAAATATAGCGGTGGAGAACATTAATTACACTTTATATGACCGATGGGGTAGTATAATGCAGGTAGGGATAGGCAGTAGTATTAATTTGGCGGGATTGGTTAGTGGTGTGTATCATCTTCGTATAAGGGATAGAAAGAATGAAAATAGGTATTATAAAGTTATAAAGATTTAGTAATTAAGAAATAGTAATAATCTAAGGTAATAAAAGAGGTTTAAATTGGAGATTAGAGCTTATGGAGTTTATGAATTGTATGAACAAAAGTAATCAAATCAACCATTTTGTATGAAATTAGCCACCTTTGAGTAGGATTAAAACTTTTCAACATGGTGTGGCTAAAAACAATCAATTGTATCTACTTAACCAAAAGGTTAAAAAATGGTGAAAAAGGATAGAAATTGGGGTTTTAAAATAATAGGCGAAAAAGGGCAAAAAAGGGCAATAATACTAATAATAATAATAATTGGATAATAGTGGCACGGAAATTCAATTACACAAAGGACTGAAAAAAGAATATGTTTTTTGGCTTATATAGTCAATATAAAAAGCGTAGATATGCAGTATAAAATATTGGCATATTGATTGAATATATACTTTTGTCAGATTAAATAGTTATTTCTTATTAAAAATGAGATAATATTATGTTGATAATTATGATTTTATTATTTATAAGTTACGGAGGCACATTATGCCTTTCGGAGTAGGAGGCAATAGCCGGATACGGACTAACATCTCGTCGCAGAATGCTTATATAGCTATGGAGAAGGCCAACAAGTCTATCTCTACGAAGCAATTAAGACTCTCGACCGGAAAGCGAATAAATAACGCAGCCGATGATGTTTCAGGTTACATTACATCCAGAGCATTGCACGCCAGGAATGGCGCTTTGAAAGCTGCTTTAAAAGCAGTAGGCGACGCACAGAACTCATCCTATATTATTATGGATGCGTTAGAAAACGTTGGTGATTTGGTAAATATCATCAAAAACAACACAGCTTCTGCATCATCAGGAGCAATGGGAACCTCTGAGAAGGTTGCACTAGCCAAAGCGGCGGCAAGAATGGTAACACAGATACAAACTGTTATTGATTCTACCGTATTTGCGGGTAGTCAGCTTGTGGACGGAACATTTTCAGCAGACTTCGTTATAGGAACGAATGCAACGAATAATCTTATTACGTTAGCATTAGATATGACGACGGGCAATGTTGATTTTAACGTCGAAAGTGGTGATTTTAACATGAATGCAGAAGGAGTAGAATCTTTTGCTGGAATTACGAATCTTGACATGAGAGCATTCAATAAGGTAAGTGCAACAGATTTGGGAATTTTTGACTCAAATTCAATACACTTAACTTTAGTCAGCTTGGCTGATGCGATTGAAAATGTGAATAAAGTAGCATCTTATGTCGGTGGAGTAGTAAATCGTCTCGAATCGCAAGAATTATTGCTTAATGGACAGGTTGTAAATTACAACTCGGCAATATCACGAATTGAGGATGCAGATGTTGCATTGGAACAATTAGACTTAGTGAAAGCTCAGTTCTTACAAAATGCTTCATTGACATCATTGGCTCAAGCGAATCAGAATCCATCAGCATTCTTACAACTACTACAAGGTTAATTCTATACTCATAGATTATACACTTAGATGTAGTTGCAACTAAACCATTGAGTTATTCTTAAGGGGTAATAAAATGGTGGGCAGGGATTGCCCCATAATTAACAAATATTTCGAGGAGGATTAAATGCCTTTTTCAACGGGTTCTAATGCACGGATTAGAACAAATCTTGCCTCTGAGCTTGCGTATAATGCTCTTAGTATGGCGGGTAGGGAAGTAACTACCAATCAGCTTAGACTATCGACAGGTAAGAGGATAAATAATGCTGCAGATGATGTAGCTGGATACATAACTTCGCGAGCTTTGATAGCGCGTAACACTACTATAAAACAATCAATTAATATAGTAGGTGATGCGAATAATGTAGCAAATATTTCGATGGACGCTTTAGAGAGTGTAAACGAAATGCTTACAATAATCAAAGAGAATACGGCTACGGCATCGTCTGGGGTTATGGGTACTGATGAGAAAGTTGCTTTGGCGAAAGCATCATTTAGGATGATACAACAGATACAGACAATCGTGGATTCGACTGTGTTTGGTGGAAGACAACTACTTGATGGTAATTACGATGCAAACTTTTTTGTAGGAACAAATGCTGTTCATGATTTGATTACTATAAATCTTGATTTGACAAGTGATAATAATGATTTCAATGTAACGAGTGGCAATATTGATTTGAATGCTTTAGGGGTTACTTCGTTTGGTGGAGTTACTAATTTAGATTTGAAAGCATATAATAACATTACGTCAGATGACTTAGGGATATTTGATAATGATGTGATTGGTGTAACTTTGAAATCTTTGGCAGATGCGATTGATAATGTCAATAAGGTTGCTGCATATCTTGGTGGTATGTCAAATAGACTTACATCACAAGAAGATATTTTGCGTTCACAATTAGTGAACTATAAGGCAGCTATTTCGAGGATTGAAGATACAGATGTTGCAAAAGCACAATTAGATTTGATAAAGAATCAATTCTTGCAACAAGCTTCATTGACTTCATTGTCGCAATCGAATGCGAATCCGCAGGACTTTATACAACTCATCAGGTCTTAATAATTCGTTATATACTTTAATGTAGCTTCATAATTAATTATGTGAAGTATAATATTAAATAACTATAATGTATTATTAAACCTAATGATTGTATTGAATTATTGGTAAGTAAGTTTTGTAATCTTAGTTCTTTTTTTATCTCTTTAAAGAAATAAAATATATAGAAAACAGGATATTAGTGGGCTTCAAACCAATTTTGCCCGGTGCCAGATTCGACCAATACTGGGACATCGCCGAGAGGCAGGGCAGAGGTCATCAGTCTTTCAACAAGTTCTTGCATTTGTGAGATTTCAGATTTGACAACATCAAATACAAGTTCGTCGTGGACTTGCAATGTCATAAGCGATTGAAGTGAATTATTCTTCATTTCTTTGTGAATATTAATCATTGCAATTTTGAGCATATCTGAAGCTGTACCTTGGATAGGCATATTAATGGCTGCTCGTTCAGCATTTGCTTGTTTTTGTCTATTGCTTGAATTTATTTCACGAAAATATCTCCTTCTAAGAGATAGGGTTTCTGCGTATCCCTTGTCTCTGACTTTTGCTATTGTATCGTCTATGTATTTTTTAATTCCGGGATATGATTCGAAATAATTTTCGATGATTTCTTTAGCGAATGCTCTTTTTATATTTAATCGTTGTGCTAGTCCGTATGTACCCAAACCATACATTATTCCAAAATTTACTGTTTTTGCTATTCTTCTATCGTCTTGGGTTACGTCTTTTAAATCTTTTCCAAAAATTTTAGCTGAAGTTGCTGCATGAATGTCTATTCCAGCTTTGAAAGAATCAATTAAATGTTTATCTTGGCTTATGTGTGCCATAATTCTAAGTTCGATTTGGGAATAATCAGCAGACATTAAAACTCTGTTATTATCACCTGGTATAAATGCTTTTCTAACTTCTTTACCTAAAGTAGTTTTTATGGGTATATTTTGCAGATTTGGGTTGTTTGATGATAGTCGGCCTGTACTTGCTGCTGTTTGGTTATAAGTTGTATGAATTCTATTGGTTTTTGGGTTTACTAATTTTGGTAGGACATCTACGTAAGTTGTTTTAAGTTTTTTTAATCCTCTGTATTCTAATATTTTATCTGCGATTGGGTAGGTATTGGCTAAGTCTTGTAGTACGTTTACATCTGTGCTGAAGCCTGATTTTGTTTTTTTTGATGGGGGGAGCATCAATTTTTCGAATAGAACATGGGCGACTTGCTTAGGTGAATCTATATTAAAGTTTGATTGTGCTTCTTCGAATATGTCGTTTTGAATTTCTAATATATTTTTAGATATTTTTACAGATAAATTATTTAAAGCTTTGACATCAAGTGCAACTCCATTTGTTTCCATATCGGTTAGAACTGAGACCATTGGAAATTCTATTTGATTAGCAAGCTTGTCTAATCCTTCAGATTTTAATTTGGGTTCTAAATTATTTTTTAGTTTAAGAGTTATGTCTGCATCTTCGCAAGCGTAGTCTTTTATGTCTTCTGGAGCTATGTCTTTCATTGATTTTTGGTCTTTTTTCTTTTCACCGATTAAGTCTGTGATAGGTACTGGGCGGTAGTCTAATAATCTTTCGGAGAGGTCGTCCATTCCGTGTTTTTCGTCTGGGTCTAAGACATAGGATGCAATCATTGTATCGAAGCTAACTGGGGTTACGTTTACGCCAAGTCTTTTGAGAATAAGCAGGTCAAATTTGCAGTTTTGTCCAATTTTTCCTATGTTTTGGTTAGTTAAAATTGGGCGTAATATTTCTAAGGCTTTGAATATTTCGATTCCTTTGTATTCTGTTTTACTTTTTGGATTATCGAATAAATTATTACTTGACTGTTTTGGATTTGTCTCGTTGTGAATTGTAGAAATATAAAATGCTTCTGTTTCTTTTACTGATAATGCTATTCCGACAACTTCGCAGGAGTATGTATCTAATGAAGATGTTTCGAGGTCGAAAGACAATACTTTTGCTTTGCTTAGGTATTTGACTAATTCAACTAGTTTGCTTTCTTCGTTGATTAGGGTATAATTTTTATCAATTTTTTCTATGTCTTTGATTTTTTCAGGTTCTTCTTGGTTGATGGGCTTAGATTGATTTGAATTGTTGGTGGTAGCTTCACCGGAATTACCATTTAGTTTCAATTGTGTTAATGATTTATCTTGCCATTTTTTTCTGATGCTTCTAAATCCGATGTTTTTGAAGAATTCGTCTAATTTATCATAGTCTGGTTGGGTTAATTCGGTGTCATCTACTGAGAAATCAATATCGGCATTTACTTCGAGTGTAACCAATTTTCTAGAAAGAAACGCCATATCTTTTTCATTTATTAATTTAGTTTTGGCTGCTTTTTTGGTGATTTTATCTATGTTGTCATATAGTCCTTCTAAATTGCCATATTCTTGGATAAGAGGGATAGCAGTTTTTTCGCCAATACCTTTTACGCCTGGAATATTATCTACGGAGTCGCCGGTAAGTGCTTGCACTTCTATTACTTGGTTGGGTCTAACTCCGAACTTGTCTTTTACTTGCTCGTAGGAAACTAAATCGAGTGTATCGTTGCCTCTTACGGGTCTTAAAAGTTTGATATTGTCATCGACTAATTGCATGAAGTCTTTGTCGGAAGTAACACAATAAGCTTGGTAGCCGAGTTTAGATGCTCTGGTAGCTAAAGTTCCAATTATATCATCGGCTTCTAATCCAATTTTATCATAAACTGGAATTTTTAAGTAACTTAATAGTTCTTTTATCATAGGGAGTTGAGGGACAAGTTCTTCGGGAAAATCAACTCTATTTGCTTTATATTCTTTGAACATTTCGTGGCGGAAAGTGGGTTCAGAACGGTCGAAAATGACGGCGAGGTGGTCAGGTTTTTCGGTTTCAATTAGTTTGGTTAGGATATTTGTAAATCCATAGACTGCACCGGAGGGAACGCCTTCGGGAGTAGTAAGGTCTGCACGATACATTGCGTGGAATGCACGGAATATCATTGCCATTGCATCGATTAAATAAATTCTTTTCATTTGCAATTCACTTTCTTTTTTTACTTTTATATTAATAATCTAATTTATGAATTATTTTTTTAATAGTAGCTGTTTTCGGTATTGAAGATGAAAATAAATTGGATATGGGGAAAACTATTTTAATATATTTATTTTGATTTTTTTAATTTGCAATATAGATAATGAAAGAAGTACTTAATCGTCTGTTATAAAGACTGATATAGATTACTCAGGAAAATAATAGAAATTTTTTTGATAATAATAGAATTAGAATAAAAATAGCAAAAAGATGGAAAAAAATATAAATAAAGATAATAATATTAAAGAGTTAATAAAAGTATTAGAACAGTTGAATGTTTTGCTTGAGAATAATAATAAATTAATCAAGGTATTGAATAGTTTGGCACCGCCAAAAAAACGAACTAAGAATTTTAGTTCTTCTAATACAATAGAGTTTGAACTTTTTGTAAATTAGAAAGTTTTGAGAAATTAAATAGATGGGAATACTTTCTAATAAAATAGAGTATTTGTTATTACTATATAAAATCTAAATAAATCTATTATTTAGATTTTTTTTATTATTCTAAAAATAATTAAATACTTTTATATTTCTTACGTCAATTTTAGGTCGATTAAGACAGAGTTGAGGAATGTATTATAACTTCAACTTTAACAGTAATTTAATAATAAATTAAAAATATAAATAGGTAAACATTAAAATGTTAAAGTTAATTAGCAAGTTAATAGGTGGTTCGAAATCGGATAAAGATTTCAAGCAATTATCACCTTATGTTGAATTGATTAATAATGAATATGAAAAGCTTCAAGACCTTTCGGAAGACCAATTAAAAGCAAAAACTGATTACTTTAAGAGTAGGATAAAAGAAAACTCTAGGGAACTTGAAGAAGAGAAGGCTCAAATAAATGATAGGTTGAGAAATGAGGCATTAGATGCTAAGGAAACTTTAGATTCGCATGATAGATTGAAAGAATTGGAGGAAGAATTATTTATTAACATTCATAATACATTAAATGATTTGCTTCCGGAAGTATATGCTGTAGTTAAGGAAGTTTGTAGTAGATTGACAGAGTCTAGGCATACTTATGAATATGCAGGTCAGACATCTATTTGGGCAATGGTACCTTATGATGTTCAATTAATGGGAGCTGTGGTTATTCACCAGGGTAAGATAGCTGAGATGGCAACTGGAGAAGGGAAAACATTGGTTTCGATTATGCCAATGTATTTGAATGCTTTGGCGGAGAAGGGAGTTCATTTGGTAACTGTCAATGATTATTTGGCAAAAAGGGATTGCGAATGGATGAAGCCTGTGTTTGATTATTTGGGGATAAGTGTTGGGGCATTGCAGCCAAAAATGGATAATAGAGACCGTAAGAAAATCTATAATATGGATATTACTTATGGAACTAATAACGAATTTGGTTTTGATTATCTTCGTGATAATATGGTAACTGAATTGGAGCATAAAGTACAGAGAGAACATTGGTATTCTATAGTTGATGAGATTGATTCGGTTTTGATTGATGAGGCAAGAACTCCCTTAATTATTTCGGGTCCGGTTGGGAAAACTGACCAAAAATTTGACGAGATGAATCCGAGAGTTAAGAAATTAATTCAATCACAATCTTCGTTGGTTAATAAATTTTGTTCTGAAGCAGATGAATTATTGAAAAAGTCTGAGAGGCAGAGTGGTAAGGAAGAAAAAGCAACGAGGGAACAAGCTGGAGTTAAGTTATTACTTGCTTATAGGGGTTTGCCCAAGCATAGAAAATTGCAAAAATTTATGCAAAATCCAGATTATCAGAAATTAGTAAAAGATACAGAGCTTTTCTATTTGCAGGACCAGGGTAGGAAAATGAAAGAGATTGATGAGCAATTGTATTATGTTATAGAAGAGAAAAATCACGTTGCAGATATAACGGAGATAGGAAGGAATTTAATAACTACTTCACAAGATGACCCTGATATGTTTTTGATACCGGATATTTCTACTGAAATGCAAAAGATTGATGAAATGACGGGACTTAGTCAAGAGGAAAAGGCACAGAAGCAGGATTATGTAAATATTCAATTTGCGGAGCGTTCGGATAGGATACATACTACGCAGCAGTTATTAAAGGCTTATTCGCTGTATGAGAGAGATGTTGATTATGTATTGATAGACGGAAAAGTACAGATAGTTGATGAGAATACTGGTCGTGTATTGGAGGGTAGAAGATATTCAGACGGATTGCACCAAGCGATAGAGGCGAAAGAAAATGTTAAAGTAGAGAGAGATTCTCAGACTTTGGCGACAATCACACTTCAAAATTATTATAGGATGTATCACAAACTTTCTGGTATGACTGGAACAGCAGAAACTGAGGCTGCAGAGTTTGACAAAATATATGATTTAGATGTGGTAGTAGTACCAACTAACAAGCCGATTGTTAGAGATGATATGAATGACGTAATATATAAGACAAAACGTGAGAAATATAAGGCAATAATAGACCAAACTAAAGAAGAAATAAATAATGGTAGATCGGTTCTTATAGGTACGGCATCTGTTGAGGTATCAGAAATATTATCGAAGATGTTCAAAAGGGAAAAAGTAAAGCATGAATTATTGAATGCTAAGCAACATGAAAGAGAGGCTGATATTGTTTCTGCGGCAGGGAAACGTGGGGCTATTACAATTGCGACGAATATGGCAGGTCGTGGAACAGATATAAAATTAGATCCAGATGTGAAAGAAAGTGGCGGTTTATGTATAATTGGTTCTGAAAGGCATGAGTCGAGAAGGATTGACCGTCAGTTAAGAGGTCGTGCTGGCCGTCAGGGAGACCCGGGTTCTTCGAGGTTTTATATTTCTATGGAAGATGATTTGATGAGATTATTTGGGGGAGATAGGTCTTCTTCGATTATGTCCAAATTGAATATTCCAGAGGGCGAGCCAATTGAAGCAAATATGATTACTAAGGCAGTAGAGCGAGCTCAGAAGAAGATTGAAGAAAATCATTTTTCTGTAAGGAAAAGACTTATTGATTATGATGATGTGATGAATCAGCAAAGGACTGTTATTTATACTCGAAGAAATCATGCATTGAAAGGGGAACGCTTGCGTGGTGAATTGTTTGAATACATTGATGAGCTGGCTTCAAATTATTATGAAGAGTTTGGTGTTGGGAAAGATGAAGTATATTTGGAGGAGTTGCAGACTGAACTTAGGACGTTTTTATTGTCTGTACCGAAGATTGATGATTTGGACTATAAGAAGATAAATGAGAATGATTTTATAGATGCTGTTGTTAAGTCGTGTGATGAATTTTATTCGAGGAAAGAAGAGATAGTTGGTGCGGATTTTATGAAGCAATTAGAAAAGGTTGCAGTACTTCAGACTATTGATGAGAAGTGGAGAGACCACTTACGAGTGATGGATGATTTGAAAGAGGGTATTCATTTGCGTTCTTATGGGCAGAAAGACCCATTGCTTGAGTATAAGTCAGAAGCATTTAAGATATTTATTAGTTTGATAAAGGATATAAATAAGAATTCTGTAAATTTTGCTTTTAAATATTGGCCGCAGATTAGTCAAGAGCAAATGGAGGCTCAAGCACCAAAACTAAAAAATAATACGCCTTCGCAAGGCTCGATGAAGTACGAAAGGACTGATAATGTTTCGGGCAATCAAGCACAGCAGTCTGAACAGAGAACTTCAGGCAGAGGGGCTCCGAGAGCAAGAGGACCAGAAGGCAAAGATGCTTCAACGGTTAAAACAATTAGAAGAGATAAAGCTAAGATTAATAGAAATCAGGTAGTAAAAGTTAGATATTCTTCTGGAGAAGAAAAAGAAACGAAATATAAGAAGGTCGAAAAAGACATTGAAAATGGTATTGCTACTTTAGTTGATTGATTTTAGAAGTATAGATATTTTGAATTGAATTATCAAATAGGGGGCAATTATGTCCCTTTTTTTTATATATTTGAAAAATAATAATTTATAGTTTTATTAATGTGATTAGGATTTTTTAAGAAATATATTAGAATATAAATAAGGGAAAATTATGGAATTAAGTGTTAATATTGATATAAACGCTAAGGCGGAAAATGTCTGGGATGCTTTGGTAAATCCGGAAAAGGTTAAGCAGTATTTATTTGGGACAAAGGTTAGTTCAGATTTTAAGGTTGGTTCACCAATTACTTTTGAGGGTGAATATGATGGGATGAAATATAAGGATATAGGGAAGATTGTTGAATATGAGGAAAATTCTCTTTTGAAATATTCCTATCATAGTTCATTTTCGGAGCTGGAAGATAGGGAGGAAAATTATCAATTGATTACGTATAGGGTAAGTCTTATTTCAGATAAATTGCTTAGTAATGATAATATGAAGGTGAACTTAGAGATTAGCCAAGAGAATATTCCCAATGAAGCTGCTAAAGTAGATTCGGAAAAGAATTGGAGTTTATTGCTAGAAAAAATTAAGGAAATATCAGAAGAGTAAGCACAGGAATAGAATTTGGTAAGTTTGGTTAAACAAAAAAACAGATATTTGGAATAAATATCTGTTTTGTTAAATTATAATAGAGTAAAAATTTACTTCATTTCAATTTTAGTGCCATCAGTAAATTCGATATATCTTGGTTGCCAGTCAGCTACCATTTTATCAAGGTTTTGTCTCATCAAAACATCTCTTTGATTATTAGCATCATGTTTATATGGATTTTGCATATTAACAATTTGTTTATCCGCTTTGATAGGTCTGTTGATAGTAACAGGTAGTTGTTTGATAAGATTATTATTAGCTTTAACTTTGATATTGATAATTCCTTTTACGATAGCGATTTCTTTTTCAGATTTATTTTGAACTTGGAAAACAGCTACGTTATAGTCATTTCCGGCTTTATCTTTTTGAGGAGTAATACCTTTGACACCAAAACCAAGAGTATGATTTAGTTGCATCAAAGTAGTTTCTCTTTGAGTTTGAATAGCGTTAGCGTTTCTAACAGCGTCTTGTCTTTCATTGATAATATCTGAAACAGTTTTGCCATTTAACGAATCTAATTTATTATTATAAGCTTTAATTCCATTAGCGAATGAATTAAAATCAGTTTGGCTAATTAGCTTATCACCTGAGAGTTCTGCAACTAATTCTGTAATATTGTCAGATGTTACTTTTTTGTTTAATAACGGTGATTTCTTCTCGTTACATGAAACTAATATGAGTGATAATAAGATACCACAAATTAGGATGTTTTTTATTGAAGTCATTATTCCCTTCTATTTTTTATATTTAATAATAAATTTGTTCCAAAATTAAGAAAATATTATCAAGTTTCAATTATTTTTTTTTAATATGTTTAAAACAAGTCCGTATCGGAGACCATTGGCTGAGGTAATAAAAGAATTTATTGATAAGTATTTAATAAATTCGAGTAAAATCAATGCTCCGCCTAGCAGGACATCTGCTCTTTTAGGGTGTATGTAAAATTTATTAATTAGGGTTTCGAGATTATTAGTTTTTAAGATATTAATGGTTTCTTTGAGTTCATTTATTGACATTTTGTGTAGATGAATTTCTTCTCTTTGAAACTTTTTTAATGATAAGGCGATTTGAGACAATGATGTTGGAGTTCCGGCTACTGCTATAAGGGTTTTACTTATGTTGTTGAGTTTGAGTTTTTTTAGTTCAGCGGTTATAAATTCATTTGCTTTGGAAATTTCTGTTTTGCTTGGTGGGTAAGAAGAAAAAAACATTTCAGTTATTCTGACAGCACCGATATTTAAACTTATTTTATAATTGATTTGGTTGTTTTCGCCAGAAATAAATTCTGTGCTACCGCCACCAATGTCTATAATTTTTTGATTATTATTGTTTATCGTTGAACCTAAAAATGAAAGTTCGGCTTCCTCTTCTCCGCTGATTGTTTCTACGGTTACGCCTATTTTTTTAGAAAGTGAGGCAAGGACTTGATTTTTATTTTTTGCATCTCTCACTGCACTTGTACAGACTACTCGTAGTTTATCTATATGATGATGGTCTAATATATTATTATATTCTTCTAGTATATCTAATGCTCTATTGAGTGCTTTATCGCTGATAATTCCTGATTGGTTTACTCCTTCGCCTAATCTAGCAATTCTATGTTCATCTGCAATTATTTTATGAATTTTAGGATAGTAATTAGAATCATTAGTATCATTTTTTTTATCACTATTCTTTCCATCGTCTTTGTCATCGTTTAACTGGGCAATCAAAAGTAAAATAGTGTTTGTTCCTATATCAATCCCGGCTACTGTTTTCATAATTAATCCTAAGATTTACTTTTTTAATATATGGTTGAACGATATTAAATTAATATTAAATTGATTTGAAATCAAAGGCTATCCATTCGTCTTCTGTTAGTTCTTTAATTAATTCAAATCCGTTGTCTGTGGCAGATTTCAGCACTTCATCTCTATGTTCGATTAAGATTCCAGAAGCTAAAAGGTGTCCTTTTGAGTTGTTTAATGCTTGTTTGAATTTATTCATTGACCTTAGAATTACGTTGGTAATTAGGTTGGCAGAGATATTATCGCATTTTGGTATTTGAAATTCGTCGATGTCTTGCTGTTGGACTTTGATTTGGTTTAAACAATTATTTAGTTTTAGGTTGTCTATTGTATTATTGATTGACCATTCATTATTATCGAAGGCATAAACTGAGGCAGCACCTAATTTGATGGCGAGAATAGCAAGCACTCCTGTCCCTGTTCCTGCATCAATCCAATGGGAGTTTGGTTTGACTAATCCGTCCATTAATTTGCAGACTAATCTTGTGGTGGCATGGTTACCAGAGCCGAATGACATTTTAGGGTTGATTTTGATTTTAATGTCTTCTGTTAATTCGTCGAATTTCCAAGTTGGGGCGATACCGATTTTATCATTTACGTGAATAGCCGGGACATTTTGTTCCCATTCTTCGTTCCAATTTTTTTCATTGATAAATATTTTATTGATTATTTTAATTTCTGGGGAGAGAATAGAAATGGAGTTGATAAATTCATTTTCAATATTTTCATCAAAATATTCAGTCAAAAATGAATATTCCAAAGAGCTATTGTTTTCAACTATTCCTTCGAAATCGAAATTACTCGAAAGAGCAATAGCAGTTTCTTGAAATTCGATTGGGCAAGAAATTTCAATATTTATAAATTTTTTTTCTAAATTCAATTTTTAATCCTTAAATAATAGACTAATATTTTTTATTTTCGTATATATAATTATAATAAATACAAATGCAAAATTAATTAAATAATATATGAATAGAAATGAAATTGATTCGAAATTAAAAATAATTAAATTATTAGTACTTGATATAGACGGAACCATGACGAATGGAGATGTATATTTTGGAGCAGAAGGAGAGCAATTAAAACAGTTTTATGTTAAAGATGGAATGGGCATAACATTGCTTAGGAAGGCCGGTATAAAAGTAGCTTTTTTAACGAGTGAGAGTACGGAAATAGTAAATGCTCGTGCAAGGAAATTAAAAATTGATAAAACAATTTTGGGTTCGAGAAATAAATCTGGTGATTTGATAAAAATGGCAGAGGAATTGCGGGTAGAAATGAGCGAAATAGCGTATGTAGGGGACGATGTCAACGATTTGCATGCGATGAAAATGGTTGGCTTTTCAGCTTGCCCTTTGGATGCGACAAAGCCTATAAAAGAAATAGCGGATTTAATACTTTCGTTTAATGGCGGAGCAGGGGCAATAAGGGAGCTTACGGACAGAATCCTTGAAGTACAGGGCTTGCCTTTGACATTAGATGAGAACTGGTAATGAATTGAGTAATTAAAATAAGAAAATAATAAAAAATTAAATAATATTTTTAGGAGAATATACGATGAGTAATAATAACAATAATGAATCTTATGCACGTGGTTTGGTAACTGGGGCATTGATAGGTGGAGCAGTAGGGGCAGTAGCTGCATTGCTATTTGCACCAAAATCTGGACAAGAATTAAGAAAAGATATAGCTGATAAATCGCAATTTGCGGTAGATAAGGCACAGGGTTATATTTCTGATTTGGAAGTTGATTTGAACTCTGTGGTTAAATCGACAGTAAATGAAGGCAAGAAAAAGGCGGACGAAATAATTGGTTCGGCAAAAAGTCAAGCACAAGAAATAATATCAAATGCAGAGGCAGTTTTAAGTTCAGCTCGGACAAAAGCAAATGCGGCAAAAGAAACAGTTCAGCATAAGATTGACAATGTGAAAGATGCTACAAATGCTGGCGTTGATGCTTTTAAAGAAGAGTTAAATAAAGGTTAATATTATTAAAGTATTGAATTGATAATTAATCAATTTTTACTTTTGTTACTTATAATTTTATAATTATTAAGAGAAAAATATATGGAACAAATAATTCAAATTACTACTTTAATAGCGTTAGTTACTTTTATCATATTAGCAGTATTTTCTATTTCAGCATTGGTATCTGCGAAGAAGACTATGGCAACTACTGAAGAAAAAATAAAGAGAATGGAATCTGAGTTTTGCAAGATTAGTAGTAGGGTAGGAGCTACTATTGATGATGTTATAGAATTGAAGCCAAAAATAGAAAAGGCTTTGGACGACATTTCAGAGCTTAAGGAAAAATCGGTTGAAACTTTAGTTAATACTGATACTTTGTCTGTTGAGCTTACTTCGTTGGCAAAAAATGTGAATGGTAGAGTTGATGAAGTAGCAAAAACAGTAGAGCCATTTAAGGGTATGATTGATAATTTTTATTATAAGGTTTCTCCTCCGGTCAATCAAACTGCGAGTTTAGTATCTGCTGTATATAAATTTATGTCTGCTTTTGCTTCGAAATTAGGTGGAAAATAATGAATTTATATTATGTATGATTATAAATATCGTATAAAATAGTTTATATAACTTTGGTTTGGATTATTAGTAAGATTATAATTCGATTAGTCGTAATAAATAAGTAATTTATGACTAATCGAATTTTTAATTTTTGCTGAATTTATTAATTAGATTTCTCAATAAGTTGTCTTTTGTATTTGGATTTGGGCTGGATTTAGTTTCATTTTCATCGGTTTGTGGAACGCTGTAATTGATTTCTTTTTTAGTTTTAGCTTTATCTTCGGCTTTATCTTCAGACTTTTGCTTGGTTTCTAATTCAGTTTTTAGTTCATCAGTTTTTAATTTATTTTCTGGTTTGGTCTTATTAGATTTAGTTTCTCCGAATAGTTTGCCGGAATTGATTTCGGACATTGCTCTTTGCGTTCCAGATTTTATAATATGTTCAATAGATTTAACAGCTTTGTTTAAGGCTATGTCTAATGATTCTTTTTCATCTTTATTGAAATTAGAAAGTACATAATTGACAAGTTGTCCTGGTCCAAAATTTTTATCAATACCGAGTCTTAAACGCCAAAAGTCGGCTGATTCTAATTCATAAATTATCGATGACAAGCCATTATGTCCTCCATCGGAGCCACCTTTTTTGAGATGTACTTTGCTCAAAGGGAAGTTATATTCATCGACGAGAACAATAAAATCGTTATTGTTTGCATTTAGTTTATTTTTTAGATGTTTAACGACTAAACCACTATTGTTCATATAAGTAGTTGGTTTGACTATGAGAATTTCTTTACCTGCATATTTTTTTTCGGCAAAATAAAAGTCAGAGTTGCCTGGGCTAAAGTCTAATTTATGATTTTGGATAAATACATCTATTGCTAACCAAGCTATATTGTGTCTTGTGAATTGGTATTTGGTACCGGGATTGCCGAGGGCAATGATTATGTAGTCATATTTATTTTTCATAGTGCAAAATTAAGGAAAAGTAAATTTATATTAACTTGCAAAAATAAATTATTACAATTCTATGTTATATAATTCGTTAAACGCCGTCTTAGAGTAGCGAAATTAATTTTTAATAATTAGTAGTACTTAAATGAGTTTAGAAAGAATTAAAAGAAATGAAAAATAAGAATATAATTTATAAAAAGACAGTGTTGGATAATGGTTTGACTATTCTTAGTGAACAAGTTAATACAGTTGAGTCCTTTGCATTGGGATATTTTATTGGTGTTGGCGCGAGAGATGAGAAAGAGTTCCCACATGGGACTGCACACTTTATGGAGCATGCAGCGTTTAAAAATTCTGGGAAAAGAAATTCGAGGCAAATTGCAAATAGGTTTGAAAATTTGGGTGCGTTTACAAATGCTTATACTACTAAGGAGAATATTTGTTTTTATGTAAATGCTTTGAGGGATAATTTTAATAAGGTAGCAGATATATTAAGTGAGATTACTTTTAGTCCTGATTTTAAGAAAGAGGAGATAGATAAGGAACGGAATGTAATAATTGAGGAGATAAATTCATATTTAGATGACCCAGAGGAGTTTATTTATGATGAAGCTGATAAGTTGATTTATGAGGGCAACGAGCTTGCACATCCTATAACAGGGACTGTAGAAAGCGTGAATAGAATAAATGAAGAGGTGTTAAAATTGTTTCATACGAAGTATTTTGTTCCAGAAAATACTATTATTTCTTTAGCTGGAAATATAAATCATGAAAAATTGGTGAGAAAAGTTAAAAGAATATTTGATAATTCTCAATATAATTCATTTTCAAAAGAGTTGAGATTAGAGCCAGAAACCATAAAACATAATTACTTAGAGTTAGAGAAATCATCAGGACAGGCACATTTATTATTTACCAAATATATTAAAAATAGGGATATTCGTACACGTTATATAATTGCTGTTATTAATATAATATTGGGCGATGGAATGAGTTCGCGATTGTATCAGAACTTAAGGGAACGTTCGGGAATAGCATATTCTGTTTATTCTTCTATTGTAAATTTTGAGGACAATACGAATATAAATATTTATACTTCTATTGACCCAAAGAAGATTGGATTTGCTAAGAAGCAAATAGAGAAAGAACTCAAAAAGCTGTTTAAGGATTATATTAGGGTTTCGGAGTTCAAAAGGGCAAAAAATCAGTTGAAATCTTCATCGATAATTGAGATGGAAAATATGTCGTCGCGTATGCAGTTTTTAGCTAAACAAGAGATAATGTTTAAAAAGCATGAGTCTTTGGAAGAGTCAATCGAGTTAATCGATTCGATAAAAATGGAGGAGGTAGTTGCAATGATAGATAAGGAATTCTCGCCTGAGGCGTGGCATGAATTAAGAATTATTCCAAGTGAATAGAATTTAGATTTGGGTTATAATTCTGATTTAGGTTTTAAATTAGTAAAGTTTAGTTCTTTTTATTTGATTTTACATTTTTATCTTTTATTTGGGCGATTAATATTGCAAAATTTTCGATAAGGTGGTTAAATCCTTTTTCTGGTTTATATGTTTTTGAGACAAATCCATCTAAGTACAGGGCGTTTTTGCAACCAATGTCTTTGAAATATTTTGCAAAGTCATATAGGTTCATTCTTTTTTTTGTCATAACAAAGATTATTTTTCCTGATGGAAGAATACCTACACCGTTTCGTTTGTTGATTGATTTGCTTGAGGCTTCTAAATTTTGGTGGATTGAACCATTTATTACTAACATAGGTCCGGATTGGGTTGCGTATTTAATTAGAGAAAATTCTTTAATTTTATCGGATGTTTCCACGTAGGCATTATTGTCCCAAGTGATAAAAAATACGCCATTGGGTTGGTTGTAAAAATTTCCGTAGGCTTCTTGGATAGTGTCTAATTCTTTTATTACTTTTCCGTTTTCGATATATAGACCGTGTGGGGTGAATCCTTTGTCATACATTCCGCCGTTTACTGCGAATACAAGTTTTTTGCCTAAGCTATCTAAATATGATTTTAGTCTTTTAAAATTACGGATTATTTCACCGTTTTCTTTTTGGTAATAAAAGCGGAGGTCATGTTTTTCTAAGTCTATGATATGGTTAAGAAAATTTTTATGGTTTAAATTTGATTCTTTGGAATATAGCTTGGAAGAGATTGATGTAAAGAGAGTTAAAATCAGTAAAAATGTGAATATTAGAACAATGATAAGGTTTAAAATAGAAAGTTGATAAGTTGGTTTTAATGACATATTATTAGGCATAATTAATCTTTCGGTGATTAAAAAAATATAAAATTTACATAAAAACGACTATTTATCCGTCAAAAACATTGAATAGGGAACATTCATACAAATTGAAAATAAATAATGGGCATTAACTCAGTTGTAAAAATAACAAATCTTGTTAAAGAATTCAAAAATATAAGGGCAGTTGATAATCTTTCTCTGGATATAGAGAAGGGAGTATTGTTTGGTTTTCTTGGTCCGAATGGGGCAGGGAAGAGTACCACAATTAGGATTATTTTATCGTTGATTAGAGCAAGCTCTGGTAAAATTGAGTTATTTGGCAATGAGATAAATCATAGGAATAGAGCTGTATTTAAAAGGATAGGTGCATTGGTTGAGCGGCCTGATTTTTATAATTACTTATCGGCAGAAAAAAATTTAGAGATATTTGGCAGGATGTCTGGTGCTGATAGTTCGAAAAAGAATTTATATAAATACTTAGACTTGGTTGGGCTGGGCGGAAGAGAGAAAGATAAGGTAAAGACTTATTCGATGGGTATGAAACAAAGACTTGGGATAGCACAGGCAATAATACATAATCCTGATTTGTTGATTTTAGATGAGCCAACGAATGGTTTAGATCCTATGGGAATGAAAGAGATTAGGGATTTGCTAATTGATTTGGTTGAAAATCAGGGGAAGACAGTTTTTATATCTTCTCATATTTTGAAAGAAGTAGAGTCTATGGCGACTGATGTTGCAATTATTAATAAAGGTAGGACAATAGTAGAGGGAAAAGTTGATGAATTGCTATCTTCTACTAAAATGAAAGTGATATTTAAGTTTGAAGATAATAATAATGTCAAAAACATAATTAAGAACACGGTTTGGGAACAGGTTTATGAGGAAAGTAATCTTAATATGAATACGTTTAATATTAGTAAAGACTCAATTCCAGAGCTTGTAAATTTCTTGTCGGAAAAAGGTGCTAAAATCAGTTCGGTGGTACCGATGAACACATTAGAAAATTATTTTATACAGGTAACTGGAGCGGAAAATGATTGAACTAGTTAAGATAGAATTATTTAAAATATTTTCTAAGTGGCGAACATATACTGGCTTTATAGCGATTGGTGCTCTGATTTTGATTATTCAGTTGGTATTGGGAGTTGAAGGTCAAGGTTTTATAGATGCTGCAATAGGGATGCTTAAGAATAATTTTGATTTTCAGGGTGATTTGCTTAATGCTTATATGATAAATAGGATAATTTTGCAGACTTTGATAGTGTGGGTGCCTTTTTTAATTACTTTGGTTGCTGGTGATATGTTGGCGGGTGAGGCAACAATGGGTACTTATCGTTTGTTATTGATTAGGCCAGCATCAAGATTTAAGGTTATTTCAGCGAAGTTTATAAGTGGGTTGATTTATACACTTACTTTTGTAATGTGGATAATGTTGCTTAGTCTTGGGTTGGGTATGCTTAATTTTGGAACTGGCGATATGCTTGTTGTTGGAAATGAAATATTAATTATACCGGAAGATGATGTTTTTTGGCGTTATATGTATGGTTATGCAATCGCAGCACTGAGTATGTTTGTTGTATTTACGATAGCTTTTACTTTTTCTGCATTTGTGCAAAATTCATTGGGACCGATATTTTCGACAATGGGATTGGTAATAGGATTTTCAATTTTGAATATATTCAGTACGGGTATTTTGGAATATATTAATCCATTATTATTTACAACATATACAAATTCATGGAAATTGATGTTTGAAGTGCCAATTGATATGAAGGAAATATATATAGCGATTTCGGTTTTATTAGCTCATATAGTAGTATTGACAGCTATTACTTTTAATTACTTTATCAAAAAGGATATTGTCTCATGAAATTAGATAAATATTTAATAGTTATGATTATAATGATGTTAAATTCATATTTGACTTATAGTTATACAGCGGAAGAAATAATCGGTAAGGTTAAAGAAAACTTAGAGAAAATAGAAAAATTTGAAGCAGATATTAGTATAAATATTGAATTAGAAAATGTAAATGTGCCGGAACGTAGGGGGAAAATATTTTTTCAGAAGCCGGATAGTACTCGATATGAAATAGAGGGATTTTCGATGATGCCGAAAGCAGGTATGGGCAATTATATAGCTGAATTATTGAATTTAGAAGCAACTTTGATAAATTCGGGTGAGGAATTGATAAATGGTAATAGTACGATAATAATAAAAATAATTCCTAATGATAATAAAAGTGATGTTGTATTATCAACCCTGTGGATAGATAAAATGGATTATACTGTAATCAAATCGGAGATAACTACTAAAAATAATGGAACATTTGAGGTTGAGTCAGAATATCAATTATTCGAGAATAAATATTATTTGCCAATTAGTTCGATAATTAGTTTTCAAGTACCTAAATATAAGATGCCAAAAGCTTTTACGGGAGACACGAGGAAACAGAAAGAGGATAAAAATCCGAAAAGTAATACGAGCAGGGGGAAGGTAAATATTAAATATAATAATTATATAATCAATTAAGAAATTGAAATGATAATTTATATTTCATAATTAATACTTATCTTTGAAAAAAATTATATCCAAAAAAAATATTTGAAAAATGAGTACAGATAAAGAAATTATTGATAAAAAGATAGAAGAGTTATATAAGAAGAAGGAAACTGCTTTAAAAGGTGGGGGCGACAAAAGGATTGAAGCTCAGCACAATAGGGGCAAACTCACAGCGAGGGAAAGAATTGATTTGCTTGTTGATAAAGGCTCTTTTAGAGAGATTGATATGCTTGCACATCATCATTCTTCTGACTTTGGACTGGACAAGGCACGACCTTTGGGCGATGGTGTAGTTACGGGATATGCTCAAATAAATGGTGAAAAAGTATTATTATTTTCACAAGATTTTACTGTATTGGGTGGTTCATTGGCTGAACAACATGGTAGAAAAATTGTAAAGATAATGGAGATGGCTTTAAAAAATGGTATTCCTGTAATAGGATTGAATGATTCGGGAGGAGCAAGGGTACAAGAGGGTGTAATCTCTTTGGGTGCTTATGCTGATATATTTTTATTGAATACAGTGGCATCTGGTGTTATTCCACAGATTTCATTGGTAATGGGACCATGTGCAGGTGGGGCAGTTTATTCTCCTGCTATAACAGATTTTATAATTATGGTAAAAAATACATCATATATGTTTGTTACTGGTCCGAAAGTAGTAAAAACTGTTACTCATGAGGATTTGACGGCAGAGGAGTTAGGTGGGGCAAGTGTTCATGGTGCAAAATCTGGAGTGGCACACTTTACTTGTGAAAATGATTTGGAAGCCATAAAACTCACACAAAAGTTATTGACATTTATACCACAGAACAATACAGAGGAAGCTCCTTATATTCCGAATGAAGACCCTATCGATAGGTTGAATGAGGATTTGACTTATTTGATACCGGCTAATCCAAATCAGCCTTATGATATAAAAAATATTATAAAATCATTGGCAGATAAGGGAGACTTTTTAGAAGTTCATGAAGATTATGCTGCTAATATAGTAGTTGGGTTTATACATTTGGGTGGACGGTCAATTGGTGTTGTAGCTAATCAACCGGCAGTATTGGCTGGTGTACTGGATATAGATTCATCTAAGAAAGGTGCGAGGTTTATTCGTTTTTGTGATGCTTTTAATATCCCTTTATTGACTCTTGAAGATGTACCAGGTTTTATGCCGGGTAAGGTGCAGGAGTGGGGTGGAATAATTTCTAATGGTGCAAAATTATTGTATGCATACTGCGAGGCAACTGTGCCTAAAGTAACATTGATAACAAGAAAAGCTTATGGTGGAGCTTATGATGTTATGTCATCTAAGCATATAAGAGGAGACTTTAATTTTGCATGGCCGACGGCAGAGATGGCTGTAATGGGAGCAAAGGGAGCAGTAGAAATAATATTCAAAAAAGATATTATTGAGGCAGAAGATAAGGAAGTGAAACAGGCAGAATTGGAAGAGATGTATAACGAAAAGTTTGCAAATCCATATATTGCTGCTTCTTATGGCTATATAGACGATGTTTTTGAGCCAAAGTATTCAAGGCAAAGGTTGATAGACGCATTTTCGTTATTGGAAAATAAAGTAGATAAAAATCCACCAAAGAAGCACGGTAATATTCCTTTATAATTCTGAATTATATAGACCAAGGAAAATTTAATAAATAGGAATTAAGAAATAAGAAAAAAATATTTGTATTTTAGCAAATAATATTTGCGTGTTATAAATATATAGATTAAATTTGTAGTTCCTATATTTACAATTAATATAAAAGTTAAGTCAATGGCAAAGAAGCAAACATTCGGCGATAAATTAAAGAAAAAAGACGTTGCAGATACATTTCCAATTCAAGTAATTAAATGGTATCATGACGAAAACAGAGGCACATTAAGATGTCTGGATAAATTTGTTCAGCTCGATAACTTAAACGATGCTGCAACTATTGATGTAAGCAAATAAATTTATAAAATTCAAAGGTTTTTTAGATGAAAAAAGATATTCATCCAGCTTATAGAGCAGTAGAAATTAAGATGACAGATGGTTCTACATTTGTTACTCGTGCTTGTTATAAAAGCGATAAAATGGTACTTGAGATAGATTCAAAATCACACCCATTCTTTACTGGTAAGCAAATGCTTGTAGATACTGCAGGGCGTGTAGATAGATTCAAGAAACGTATGGCTAAAACTCAAAATATCAAACAAGGAGATAAATAATGGCTGTTCTTCATACTATGCAAACAGGGACTACTAAGACTAATAAAAAAACAGTCAAGAAAAAAGTAAATCCTATAAAAGGTCAAAAAGAAGTTGATTATTTTGATGTGAAATTTCTTCAAAGATATATAAATGACCAAGGTAAGATTTTACCTCGTAGAATAACTGGTGTTACTGCTACTCAACAAAAGGCAATTACTAAGGCTATTAAATATGCAAGACATTTGGCTTTGATGCCATTCGTTGCACACGATGTAAATTAATTATGTAATTTTTGTTAGATTACAAATTGATTAAAAATATTAAAGGAACTCATTTGAGTTCCTTTTTTTTGTGCTTCACACTTCTTTGCAAAACTCTATAAATTATTTTGAACGATAGATTTTATTTATAATATAACTCAATCTGCAATTGTAATAGTTGTAAATTATGAATACAATAAGAATTATTTGAAGTCAATTTAATATAGTTGTTTTAATGCAGTTGTTTTAATGCAGTTGTTCATTGCTTTGCTATTATAATTAAGAAATATATACTTTAATAAACAGAACAAAAAAGCCAGATACTTTTCAGCTATCTGGCTTTAAATTGACTTTATAGTCTCTTAAATATAGGTTGTGAATTATTTGATAACAACCATTTGTTTACTTATAAGTTGGCCATTGATTAGCATATTATAGAAGTAAACGCCTTGAGATAATTGGTATTCGTTAACATTGAAATTAACAAAGTGATTGCCCATTGGCAAAGAGCTATTTAATAAGTTTGCAACATTGTTACCATACATGTCAGTAACGAATAAATTAACATTGCTTAATTCTTCTAATTGGAATTCAATTTTTGTTGCGTTTTGAACTGGGTTAGGAGAGTTAGTCAAATTAAATTTACTTGCATCTGCAACGCTTGAAGGAATCGCTTGATCATTAACTGTAACCATAATATCAGAAGATTTTACATCGCCACAAGTGTTAGTAAGAACAACGTAGTAATTTCCTGACATTGCAACTTCAGCATTTTCTACAGAAAGAGTAGCTTCAGTTCCAAGAACAGTTGATGTAGCAGAAGCGTTATACCAAGCATAAGAGTCAGTATCAGTTGCTTCAACCATTAGAGTGATTGTTTCACCTTTTGTAACAGTTACTGCTTCGCTTAAAGTAGTAACAGCTGGCATTGGGAATACAGTCAATGTAGCGATTGAAGTAGTTTTTGCTGTAGAAACGTCTCCGTTATAATTTACAACGCAATAAATATCGATTAAATCAGTTGCTGCAGTAACTGTTAACATATTAGTAGTAGCTCCAGAGATACCTTCTGTCGCATCATCTAAAGCAACACCATCAGAGAACCATTGGTACATGATATTTGCAACATCGCCGTTATTTGTAGCAGTAGCTGTAACTGTAAATGTAACATCAGTATCCAGACAGCCCATTCCATTTTCTGGTTGAGCAGTAATTTCTATGGCAGGAGCTGGCATAACAGTTTGCATTTTAGCAGTAGTGAAGCCATCGCAAAGACCAGTTACTTCTGCGTAGTATTGGAACTCCATATCAGCAGCAGTGATATTAGCAATTTTAAGTAGGTTAGATTGAGAACCAGTAATTCTATCAGAATTCATAACAACTTCTGGAGTATCAGTACCTTTAACTCTCATCCATTGGATGTCGGTTCTTTGGTCGCCATCGTTGATATAGTTGTTAGACTCAAAATAGAAGAATGCGTCATCGCCTTCTGTAGCAGTGAAGTTGAATGCACCACCTGCTTTCATAAGAGCATCTAAATCAGTACCTTCGATTGTTACTTCGCTAGATTCCATCATCATAACTCCGCCTGTTTGGCTAGTCAATTTTGGTTTAGCAATAACTTGAACTGAAATAGTTCTTGAGCGGACAACATCGGAACGAGGGTTTCCCAATCCATCTTCTAACCAAGTTTCGAAATAATATAATCCTGCATCATCGAAGGTTAATGGGTCAAAACCAACGCCTGGTGTAGTTGAAGGCATAGAGAATTCTTCTCCATTTTTGAACCAGTGATACATAACGATATCAAAATCGTTTGAAGGCTTTACTACGCCGCCGATAAAATCGTCATCAGTACCGTAACAAGCAACTAGATGTTCTGGTTCGTTAATAATTTCTACCGTTTCGGTAAATTGAGCATTAGCATTAATATAAGCAAATAGGCTTATAGCTGCTATTGCGAAAATCTTTAAAGTTTTCATTATAAAAAACCTCATGGAATAATTTAAAAAATATATTGTATTCTATTCTAATTTTAAACTTAACATAAGTAAAGCATATTTGCAAGAAAATCATAAAGAAATATTCCACTAATGTGGATAAATTGCTTATAAATGTCAGAATAATATAAAAATAATGGAGCAAAGTGTGTTAAATAATCCACACTTATAGTAGTTCAGTTTATAGTATATTAAAATATTTATAAATAAAGGTGTTGCGAGTGTAATGGTGTAGTAATTATTTTGAAATAAAAAGATTAATATATATATAAACAAAAAACCCAACATTTAGGGTAAATATTGGGTTTAAATAATTGGGAAGAATATAAAAATTATGCTTCGGTTGCTGCTTCAGCTTCAGCTTCTTTTTCAGCTTGTTCTGCTTTCTTTTTATTTTCTTTTCTTAATTTCCTAAGCTCTTTTCTTCTTTTGTATCTTGCGTCAGCTATTTCTTTGTGTTTTGTAATAGCTTCTGCAATTTCTTCTTCGGATTTGCCTTTTAATCTCAAATGTTTAGTGAGAAGGATTCCTTCGTAAGAAAGAAAGTTCTTTACTGTGTCTGTTGGCTGAGCTCCTACTCCTAACCAGTATAATGCACGTTCTGCATCAATCTGGAAAGTGTTAGGACTGGTGTTAGGATCGTAGAATCCTAATCTTTCAAGATATGCACCATCTCTTCTTTTACGACCGTCCACAGCAACGATATCGTAAACTGGGAGATGAGTTCTACCTTTTCTTCTTAGTCTTAACTTGACCATTATTTAACCTATGTTATAATATATAAAAATTAAAGTCCGAAGCCTTTTGGAAGACCGAGACCTTTCATTAACCTATTTTTACCGCCCCTATTCATTTGCTTCATCATTTTTTTCATATCTTCGAATTGCTTTAGCAGTCGGTTTACATCTTGGATTTTCATACCGCAACCTTTGGCAATTCTTTTTCTTCTTGAGCCGTTGATGATTTTGGGGTTTTCTCTTTCTTTTTTTGTCATTGATAAGATGATTGCTTCGACTCTGCCGAATGCTTTATCATCGAATGTTACATTTTTTAATGCCTTGTCCATTCCGGGTATCATACCTATGAGTTCGCGCATTGAACCCATTTTTTTGATAGTTTTAAGCTGGTCTAAGAAGTCGTTAAAATTAAATTGGTTTTTCTTAATTTTTTCTTCTAATTTTTCAGCTTCTTTTTTATCAAATTGGGATTCGGCACGTTCAACTAAGGTTAGGATATCACCCATACCTAAGATACGAGATGCTATTCTTTCTGGGTGGAATGGCTCTAAGTTTTCTAATTTTTCGCCTGTACCGACAAATTTTATTGGTTTTCCTACAACTGACAATACGGATAGGGCTGCACCGCCACGAGTATCACCATCTAATTTTGTAAGGACTATACCTGTTAGTTCTAATTTTTCATGGAATGCTTTTGCGGTAGTAACGGCATCTTGACCAATCATAGCATCGCAAACAAAAAGAGTTTCAATAGGGTTTACATTTACTGAAATATCTTTTACTTCTTGCATCATCACCTCATCGATTGTCAATCGGCCGGCTGTATCGACGATTACTGTATCTCTACCAAATTTTCTTGCATAAGCTAAGGCATTTTGTGCTATTGCTACTGCATTTTTTTGTTCTTCGGCGTGAACCGGAACTTTGATTTGTTTTCCAAGTTGTTTTAGTTGTTCTATCGCAGCAGGTCTATGGATATCACAAGCAACGAGTAATGGTTGGCGACCTTTTTTCCTCAATGAACGTGCTAATTTACCACAAAATGTAGTTTTACCAGAACCTTGGAGTCCGGCTACCATAATGACAGATGGTGGTTGAGAAGAGAATACAAGCTCAGAGCGTTTGCTACCCATGAGTTCAACTAATTCGTCTTTTACAATTTTGACTATTAATTGGTCTGCTCTTAGTTTGCCTTTAACTTCCTCGCCGAGAGCTTTTTCCTTTACGTCGGCAATAAATTTCTTAACAACATCAAGATTTACATCAGCTTCGAGTAATGCACGTCTGATTTCTTTCATTGCGTCTGCAATATTTTCTTCTGTGATTTTGGATTGGCCTTTAAATTTCTTTAAGGCACCTTCTAACTTTTCCTGTAAACTCTCAAACATTAAAATTACTATTTTGGTTTGGGTAAATTATACGAACTACAAAAATATACATATTTTGAATATTACACAATATTATTTTAGTATTATATAATAATTTACTTGATTTACTGGATTAGTCTTCGAGAGTACTCAAATTACCTGGGTCTTCGCCCAATGCTTCCGCTTTTAGTACTCTACGCATAATTTTGCCTGAGCGAGTTTTTGGCAGTTTATCTACTAAGGTAATTTTTTCTGGTGTTGCGATTGGTCCAACTTCTTTTCGGATATGTAGTTTTAGTTGCTCGGTTAATTCTGAACTAGGACTAACTCCGTTGTTTAAAATTACGTAGCAATGAATTGCATTTCCTTTTATTTCGTGTGGGAGACCTATTGCTGCTGCTTCTGAAACATCAGGGTGGCTTACTAAAGCTGATTCGATTTCGGCTGTACCTAATCTATAGCCTGAGACTTTGATAACGTCATCTGTACGACCGATTATCCAATAATAGCCGTCTTTATCTCGTGTTGCTGCATCGCCTGTGAAGTATAAGCCGGGATATTTAGTCCAATACTGTTCTACATATCTTTTGTCGTCGCCGTAAATAGTTCTCATCATTGATGGCCAAGGATTTTTTATTACTAAATATCCTTTTTCGCTTACTCCTACTGACTGACCATTTTCATCTACTATATCCATATCTAAGCCTGGGAAAGGGCGAGTACCGGAGCCGGGTTTTAGTGCTACTGATGGCATTGGGGTTATCATAAACATTCCGGTTTCGGTTTGCCACCATGTATCCATTATCGGACATTTACTGTTTCCGACTACTTCGTAATACCAACGCCAAGCTTCTGGATTAATTGGTTCGCCGACTGAGCCTAATAAACGCAAAGAAGATAGGTCGTGTTTATTGACCCAAGAATTGCCAAAACGCATTAGTCCTCTGATTGCAGTTGGAGCGGTATATAATATATTTACTCCGTAGCGTTCGATTATGCTCCACCAACGGTCAGGATATTTGTAGTTAGGAGCTCCTTCGTAAATAATTGATGTTGTACCATTTAGCAATGGGCCATAAACTATATAGGAATGACCTGTAATCCACCCTGGGTCGGCGGCACACCAATATCTGTCTTCTTCGTGAATATCGAATACGTATTTCAGAGAGGTATATGTGCCTACCATATATCCGCCATGCGTGTGTAGTATTGCTTTTGGTTTTCCTGTTGTTCCAGATGTGTATAATATGAATAATGGGTCTTCTGCATCCATTATTTCACATTCGTGTTTTGGGGAGGCTATGGGCATATTCATTAGTTCATGGTACCACATATCTCTGCCTTCTAACATATTTACTTCGTGTCCGGTTCTCTTAACGCATATCACGTGTTCTACTATACCTGTTCTATCAACTGCGGCATCTGTAATATCTTTTAATTTGACGATTTTTCCGCGTTGGGAAGCTCCATCACAAGTGATAACTACCTTGCTATTACTATCTTCTATTCTTTCGTGGAGAGCTTCGGTGCTAAAACCGCCATATACAACTGAGTGAATTGCTCCTATTCTGGCACATGCGAGCATAGCGATAATTATTTCGGGGATTCTTCCCATATAAATAGTTACTCTATCGCCTTTTTTTACGTTCAAATTTTGTAATACATTTGAGAATTTGCATACTTCTGTGTATAATTCTTGGTAGGAAATAGAGCGTTTATCACCTTTTTCACCTTCAAATATGTATGCAACTTTATTTCTTCTGTGTGTGTTGATATGCCTATCTAAGCAATTGTAAACTATGTTTGTTTTGCCTCCATTATAGAATTTGAAGAATGGTTTGTTGCTGTCATCGAGGAAGGTATCCCATTTTTTGTGCCAATGGAGTTCGTCTGCCATTCCTGACCAGAAGCCTTCAAAATCTTTATTAGCATATTCGTTTAGTTTATCCCAGTCTTTAATTATAGCGTTTTCTAAGATTTCTTGGGAGGGCTGATATAAATTATTTTCACTCATTATTTTACCAAAATTTAATTAATAATATTTAAAAATTAATATACGATTTTAAATTTATAAAAAATTGGATAATAATGCAAGGAAATACTTGGATATTAATATAGATCTGTATCAGCAGATTTAGGTTTGTAATTTTAGTAATTTCTTTTATATTGTAAATAATACTAAAGTTAAATTTATATTTTATAATCAGTTAATAACCATTATTACTTAATAAGAGTACCAAAAATATGAAAAAATATACTTTAGTTTTAATAATTTTCTTTTTTGCTCCAAATTTATATGCAGAACGTGAATTTCATTTAGTCAAAGAAAGAGTGGAACTTGAGAGTTTTCAATCTATTGAATGCCCTGATAGTTTGAATTGCTTTGTGTTTACTTATAGATATGATAAATCAATATTGTATAAATCCACTGACCAAGGAGAAACATGGTATAATATTTATGAAAATAAACATCATTTGAATAAGGACTCTATATGGATTTTATTCCATGGTTTTGCAGTTGATGCAAATTATTTATATCACACATATTCAGACAGAGCAGTATTAGAAAAAAGTACAGATGGTGGTTATTCGTTTGAACGAGTAAGTTTTGGTGAGTTATCATTAGATGAAAACAACCAATTTTATCATATAGGTTATCACGATAATAAAATTTTAGCAGCTGTAGCAAATAGAGAATTAGTAATAACTAAAGATAACTGGGAAACATACAAAATAGTCAAAACATTACCTGGAAATTATCCTGGTGATTTTTTATATTTTTTAGATTCTAATAACATAATAATGTCCAAAGTTTATAGAAAAGGACGAGATTTATTAAGATACGACATAGATAAAGATGAATGGAGTGAATATTTTATAGCAGAAATAGAAGACCCAAATAGACCAAAAGATTTATTTGACATATATTTTGTAAATGATAGTCTAGGTTTTGGTTGCGGTACTCAAGACACAACCGAAAACGAATTCTATAAATCGATGATATGGAAAACAACTGACAAAGGGAAAAGTTGGACAGAAATATTAGGTGAATTACATGACCCACATACAGGTTTGTTAAAAATTAGATTTAGAAATGAAAACCATGGTATTGCTGTAGGCGATTGGGGTATGATAGTGGAGACCACAGATGGTGGCAAAAGTTGGAATTACATAGTTCCGCCCAATGATTTAAGCGGACCAGGAACAAAAGTAGCATTCGCTGGCGAACAAATAATATTTGGGACTGCCTATGGGGGATTATATAAACTTGATCCTCCACCATTGGGTGTAGAAAAAGACATTATCAAAGAAGAAAAAATAAAAATACGTCAGGGCAAAGACAAATTGCTAATAAGCATAAACGACAAGAAATATAGGAAACATAAAATAGAGATATTTGATTTGCAGGGATTGAAATTAAATGAGCAATCATTAAGCTCTGGTGGTGGTACTTTGTTTCAGCCAGTACGTATAGACCATTATCCTTCTGGGGCGTATTTTTATAGGATTAGTGTTGGAAGTGTGTTGGTTTATAGTGGGAAGTTTATAAAATAGCTACATTTCAACAAGGTAACTTGTTGCCTTATCCACTTTGTCCAAACCTCCTGCATAACAGCAACAAGGGGTTGCAACCCCTTGTTAAATCAGATGAACATAACATCATCCTCATCATTTAAAGCACAGCGAAGATTCTATTATAGCACCAAAAAGAAGTATAATATTTGAAAAATCATCTTATTCAATCTATGGAGGGTTTGGAGCTTTGAAAAGGATAAAATCGGAGATTTTAAAGTTTTAGACTGGATTCTTCGCTTCGCTCTGAATGACGGTGATTTTCAAAATGGAATGGTTGTTTATCTTTCGACTACGCTCAAGATGACAGAGGAGGATGCTCAAGATGCTATTATTTTAGAATTTTGTGAATGTAATAAATATGAGTTATTTAGATGTATTGTAATTTGGTTTGAGGTTAATTTTTAGATTATTTGTTAGATGTATTGATAAATTTTCTTAATTTGGTGTTTTAATAAAATATTGATTAAGAAAATGAATAGACGTAATCTTGTGAAATTGCTTGGTATATCTTCGATGTTGCCAATATTAACACCAATCACTAATTCGGAATTGTTTGCTCAAAATGAGAAAATAGAGATAATAAAACCGAATAGGCTTAAGAAAGGGGATAAGGTTGGGGTTATTGCTCCGGCTTCGAATGCTTCTACTCCTGAGGAGATAGCTAAGGCTAAGGAAATAATTGAATATTTTGGATTAGTACCTGTTTTTGGGACAAATTTAATGGACGGAGATGGGTATAAGACGAGGAGCGTGCGTGGGAGATTGAGAGATTTGCATCAGATGTTTGAGGATAGGAGTATTAGTGCTGTTTTTTGTATCAGGGGTGGGTATGGTTCGGCTTCGCTTTTAGATGGTATAAATTATGAATTGATAAGGGCAAATCCGAAGATATTTTTGGGTTATTCGGATATTACTGCGTTGCATATTGGCATATTTCAGAATACTGGATTGGTTACTTTTCATGGTCCTGTGATGCTTTCGAGTTTTAGTGATTTTACGGAGCGGAGTTTTCGTAGGGTATTATTTGACAATCATTCTATTGGAGTGTTGGGAAATCCTGCGACTGAGAAGAGGAGAAATAATAATTCGGTTTATACTATTAAGAGTGGGAAAGCTAATGGGCGTTTGATTGGTGGAAATTTATCTTTGATTTCGTCTCTTATGGGAACTGCGAATGAAATTGATACGAAGAATTCTATTTTGTTTATTGAGGATGTGGGTGAGCAGCCTTATTCGCTTCATAGGATGATGACTCAGCTGAAACAATCTGGGAAGTTAGATGATGCGAATGGAATAATCATAGGCAAATGCGAGGATTGTCAGCCGTCTGGTAGTCAAAACTCGTTATGGGATTATTCGGAAATGGAAGCTTATTTGGATATTTTTAGGGACTATAAGAAACCCGTTTTTTATGGTTTGTTGATAGGGCATACGCGGGAACAGTTGACTATTCCTATTGGGCTTGGGGTTGAGATGGATGCAGATTTGGGTGTAATAAATATTATGGAATCTGCTGTTAAATAAATGTAAATTAAGCGTTTAGTGCGTTTGAGATATCGTCTATTAGGTCGTCGTAGTGTTCTACGCCGATGGATAGTCTTACCATGTTTTCTGTTATTCCCATTTCGTTTTGTTCGGTTGTTGTGATGTCTGAATGAGTCATAGTTGCTGGGTGTTCGGCTAAAGATTCGGTGGAACCGAGTGATACTGCGAGTTTGATTAATTTTAGAATGTTTAGGAATTTGAATGCTGCCTTTTCACCGCCTTTGATGTCGAAAGAAATCATGGCTCCTGCTGATTTGCATTGTTTTTTGAATATTTTGTGGGATTTGGCATCGTTTCCTAAGAGAAAGCCGAGATAATATACTTTTTCGACTGATGGGTGATCGAATAGGAATTCGGCAACTTTTTTGGCATTTTTGGCTTGTTTTTCCATTCGGATTTGCAGGGTTTCGAGTGAACGCATTAATAGCCAAGCTGTGTATGGGGAAGCCATTGAGCCGTAGAATGTTCTCATTGCTTTTACTCTGGTTATTAGTTCTCTGTTTCCGAGGACTGCACCTGCGACTATGTCGCTGTGTCCGCCGATGTATTTGGTGGCTGAGTATATGACTAGGTCTGCTCCGTGTTTTAGTGGGTGTTGCCAGAGAGGTCCCATGTAGGTATTATCGCAAACGAGGAGGACTTCTTTTTCGTCGGTGCTGAAGTATTTTGCTAAGTTTTTGGCTTCTTCGATGTCGATTAGTGAGTTTGTTGGGTTGGCTGGGGTTTCGATATAGACCATTGCGAGGGTATTTTCGCAATTATGTTCTTTTACGGTTTTTATTATGTCTTCGTTGCTAACTCCGGTGTTAAAACCGATTGTTTTGATGCCAAATTTTGGTAGTATGTTATTGAGAAAATAATCTGTTCCGCCATATACTGGTTTGCTATAGATTAGTGAGTCGCCTGGTTTGAGAAACTCCATAAATGTAGTTGAAATGGCTGCCATACCGGAGACAAATGAGGCGGCATCTTCTGCTTCGTCCCATAGGCAAAGTCTGTTTTCTAGGATTTCGAGGTCGGGGTTGTTGAGGCGAGAGTATATTAATCCCATTTCTTCGTTTATTCCTTTTTCGCGTAGTCCGTAGGCGAGTTCGAAGAATGATTTGCCGTGCTCTGCTGTTTGGAAAACGAAGGTAGAGGTCTGGAAAATTGGACATTTGACTGCACCTTCGGAGAGTTCTGGTTTGTATCCGAATGACATCATTTGAGATTCTGGGTGGAGTTTTTTCATGGAGTTAATATTGTTTTTTTGATTTTTTTGTTTATGCAAAAATAAGGAAATCTTTTAAGAGAATTACTTATTTGTTTTTTAATGGATAAAATCGGAGATTTTAAGTTTTCTATTGGATTTTTCGCTTTGCTCTGAATGTTGGTGTTTTTTTGTTGAGGTTACTTTAGGTTACATATTTTAGATATTTTCTCATATTTTATTGCTGATTTCTGGAGTTTTTGGTAGAAAGGTTTGTTGTTGTTATTTTTCATTTTTTGTAAAAAAGTCTTAATAATTTGGTAAGAATAAAGCCTATTAAGATGCCAAGCAATGCACCTGCAGTAATATCTAATGGGTAGTGAACTCCTACGAAAACTCTGCTGATGGCAACTAAAAATGCTATTATATAAAATTTGTGCCGATGTTTATTGAAGAAATGGGATAAGGTAAATGCCGCAAAGAAATTGTTTGTGGCGTGAGCAGAAGGGAATGATTTGCCAGAGCCACAGTTTACGAGCAAATTTACGTTGTCGAGGTCGTGGCAGGGTCTTAACCTCCCAACCCAATCTTTGATTAAGTTTGCAGATACTTGGTCAGCGATTAAGACACCGATTAGAAGTGTTGTAATTATAACTAACCCCTTCCATTTGTGCTTGATTAGTAAGTAAATAAAACCAAAAATGTATATAAAAATCCAATTTTTTTTATCAGTTATAAAAGGCATAATCATATCAAGAAAATCATTAGATAGTGTTTGATTGATAAATATAAAAAGCTGTTTATCTAAGTTTAAGAGAGTTTCCATAGAGTTTAGTTGTATTGTAATAAAAGTGTAGTAATATTTGTATTATTTGGATTTTTACAATTTTGATTTTCAAATATAGGTATTTTTTAGACTTTTTTAAGTGTTTATATGATAATTGCTACTTTTAATTAAGTAAATTATTGAAATTTTTGGATATAGTGATAATTTAGTTATATTGCATAGGAATAAAACTATATTTTTTTGGGAACAATATGAAAAATTTGAAATTTTCTATACTTTTAATTTTATTATTAATAATTGGTTGCAATGATTTGCTTGCGAAATTAAATGGTCAGCTGAAAATTGACTCACTATTGACCGAATTGTCTAAAGCAAAAGAAGATACGAATAAAGTTAATATACTACAGGAATTGTCATTCAATTATTATAAAATTAATCCAGATAGAGGTATCGAATATGGCTTACGTGGATTGGTATTATCAAAAAAAATTGAATGGAAGAAAGGCGAAGCAAAATGCAATAACAATTTAGGAGTAAATTATTCATTTGGAAAAGCAAACTATAAATTAGCGTTGGAATATTTTTATGAAGCTCTAAAGATTAATGAAGAATTAGGAAACAATAAAGGAGTTGGAAGTAATTTAGGTAATATTGGCATAATCTATCAATTTCAGAATGATTATGATAAGGCACTTGAGACATATATAAAAGCACTTTCAATTATGGAGGATATGGGAAATAAAAATGGAATTGCAATCAATTTAGGGAATATCGGAAATATTTATCAAGTGCAAAGTAATTATATCAAAGCATTAGAATATTATAATAGAGTGCTGAATTTAAATAAAGAGCTAAATAATAAGAATGGCATTGCGATTAGTTTAGGAAATATTGGTAATATATATTTTTTACAAAATGATTATCCAAAGGCATTAGAGTATTATAATAAATCAATGAAATACTGTGTGGAGTTGGGCGATAAGAATGGAAAAGCAAGGAACCTCGGCAATATGGGCAGTATTTATATAAAACTGTCTAAAGATTCGGTGTTGAAGAGAATTAATGAAACTACCGAACTAGTGAGTTTAAATAAATCTATAAATTTGGAAAGAGGTATTGCTCTTATGCAAGAAGCGAAGGATATATATGAGGAACTCGGAGAACTAAATAATAGGGTTAGTAATTTAAAAAATTTAGCAAATGCTTATAGAGATAAAGGAGATTATGAAAATTCGGATAAGTATTTTCGGGCTCATAAGACACTACAAGATTCCGTATTTAATCAAGAAAAAGCTAATGAGATAAGCAAGCTGATTAGACAGCGAGATATGATAGAGGCGGAGCGAATACAAAAGCAGGAAGCTATGGAGAAAGCCGCAAAAATAGCTTATAGAAATAATATGCAATATCTTTCTATTGCTATATTTATAATATTATTAAGTGTAATAATGATGTTGAACGGCAAAATACAAATGTCAGAATGGAATGCTAGGGGTTTGGTATTTATGACTTTTATTTTGCTTTTTGAATTTATATTTGTGATAATTGACCCAATAACTGATGACTATTCTGAAGGCGAACCATTCGTAAAATTAGGTATAAATTTAGCAATTGCTTTTTTCTTATATCCTATTCACCATTTTTTCAGTAAAAAAGTAACACGTGCTATAATAAAACGAGGAGGCGGAACAGCGATAGAGAAGATTATTGCAGACTTTAAAGCTAATAAAAACAGTGAAAACAAATAATTTAAGAAATTAATTAAGCTAAAAATCAATCAAATATTTCAAAGAGAAATAGTCTAAAAACTACTTGACATTGTAACAATAATTTATTATTTTGGGAGTAAGCATAAAGAGATAAATATATATTTAATTCTATTATAATCAATCAGATAAGAGTTGATTGCTAAACATTGTGTTTTATGAAAAATAAAGCAAATTATTTTAAATGATAAATGATATATGTTCATTTCTTTGTTTCCAATTTAGTCAATTCTCAGAAATACTATATAATAGTTAGAATGTTAATAACTTAAAAGTAGTATTTTTCTATATGACAGGGATTGTGGAAAAATATGATTTGTATTAGCAATTATATTATAGTTTATTGACCTCCCCGCTAAAGCGAAAAAGAAAAAACTATGTAGTTAATGGTTTGAACGAATTAGCGAAGTAAAATAAAATTGATTAGATTTTAATAATAACCCAGTATTAATGTCAAATCAGAATTTATCATCACAAATATTGAGGCTCCAGTATGAAAATTACTAGAAAGTTTACAAGGGACGGCGTTAGTCCTTTTGATTTATTTTCCTATACGAATAGAACATCTGCCATTAAAAATCCAGATGGTTCCGTGGTATTCCAAATGAACAATGTAGAAGTACCCTCGCATTGGTCCCAAATGGCAACTGATGTACTAGCACAAAAGTACTTTAGAAAGGCAGGGGTGCCGTTAAAAGATGAAAACGGAAAATTATTAAAAGACGAGAACGGCGTACAAATAACTGGTAGTGAAAATTCGATAAAACAAGTTGTCCATAGGATGGCAGGAGCTTGGCGTGATTGGGGTGAGAAAAATGGATATTTTGACACTAAAGAAGATGCGCAGATTTATTACGAAGAGATGATGTATATGCTTTTAAATCAGTCTGCAGCACCTAATTCGCCGCAGTGGTTTAATACTGGGTTAAACTTCTCGTATGATATAACTGGAAATAAACAGGGGCATTATTATGTAGATAATGAGACCGGAAAATTGAAAAAATCAAAAGATGCCTATTCCAGACCGCAACCACATGCTTGCTTTATTCAGTCAGTAAGTGATGATATGCTGAATGATGGAGGAATTTTTGATTTATCTACTCGTGAAGCGAGAATTTTCAAATATGGTAGTGGAACTGGTTCTAATTTCTCTAATTTGAGAGGAAGAGGAGAACCCCTTTCTGGTGGCGGTAAGTCGTCTGGTATGATGAGCTTTTTGAAAATTTTTGATAAGGCAGCTGGGGCAATTAAGTCTGGGGGTACTACAAGGCGTGCAGCAAAAATGGTAGTGGTAGATATTGACCACCCGGATATCGAAGAGTTTATCACTTGGAAAGCCAAAGAAGAGGAAAAAGTTGCTGCTATGGTAACTGGTTCGAGAATTAATGCAACATTTATGCAAGCTGTAATGGATGAAGCAATTCAAAATGGAACAGACAGAAATACAAATAAAAAATTAAACAAATTAATCATAAATGCAGCTAATAGAGGAATTCCATTAAACTATGTAAATAGAGTATTGGAGTTGGTTAATCAAGGATTTACATCATTAAATTTCGAAACTTATGACACTCATTATGAGTCAGAAGCTTATAACACAGTTAGTGGTCAGAACGCAAATAACTCAGTACGTGTTTCTAATGATTTCATGCGTGCAGTAGAAAATGACGAGATGTGGGATTTGAAATGGAGAACCGACGGCAGTTCGTGTAGGCAAGTAAGAGCTAAGCAGCTTTGGGATATGCTCAATTTATCAGCATGGAAATCAGCAGACCCAGGATTGCAATTTGATTCAACTATAAATGAGTGGCATACTTGTCCTAACTCAGGGCGAATAAATGCTTCAAACCCATGTAGCGAATATATGTTTTTAGATGATACTGCTTGTAACTTGGCATCATTAAATTTGATGAAATTCTATGATGAGAATACAGGAACATTTTTAGTAGATGAATATAAGTATGCTATTAGATTATGGACAATGACATTAGAAATTTCAGTATTAATGGCACAATTCCCATCCCAAAAAGTTGCAGAGCTGTCATATCAGTTTAGAACATTAGGTTTGGGTTACGCTAATATTGGTTCATTATTGATGGTAAATGGAATACCTTATGATTCAAAAGAGGCATTGGCAATAACTGGTGCATTAACTGCAATTCTTACTGGAGAGTCCTACGCTACATCGGCTGAGATGGCATCAGAGTTAGGTACTTTTGAAAAGTTTGAAGAAAATAAATCAGAAATGTTACGTGTCATAAGAAATCATAGACGTGCAGCATATTCAGCAAGAGCTAAAGAGTACGAAGGATTGACAATTAGACCTATGGGAATAGATTCCCTGTATTGTCCTCAACATCTGATTTCAGCAGCAAGAGATGCGTGGGACAGAGCATTAGAGCTTGGAGAAAAACACGGCTATAGAAATGCACAAACAACTGTAATTGCTCCGACTGGAACAATAGGTTTGGTAATGGATTGTGATACCACAGGTATTGAGCCAGACTTTGCGATTGTAAAGTATAAGAAACTTTCTGGTGGTGGATATTTCAAAATTGTAAACCAATCAGTTAGAAAAGCATTAGTCAAGTTCAATTATACCGAAAAACAAATTGAAGAAATTGAGAAATATAGTAAAGGACATGGAACTCTTTCTGGTTGCCCACATATTAATAAGCAATCTTTAAAAGAAAAAGGTTTTGCTGAAGAAAATTTAGAGGTAGTAGAAAAACAATTAGATGACGTATTTGATATAAGATTTGCTTTTAATAAATATAGTTTGGGTGAAGATTTTATCAGAAGTCTAGGCTTTGGAAATGACAAGATTAATGATGCTTCTTTTGATTTGCTTTCTGAATTAGGATTTCAAGATGAAGAAATTAATCAAGCAAATGATTATGTATGCGGAACAATGATGATAGAAGGAGCCCCACATCTGAAAGAAATGCACTTACCTGTATTTGACTGTGCAAATAGATGTGGCAAAAATGGTGAACGTTATATCGACCACATGGCACATGTTAATATTATGGCAGCAGCACAGCCATTTATTTCTGGAGCAATATCTAAGACAATTAATATGACTGGCGAAGCTACTGTTGCAGAGATAGGCGAAGTTCATCTTCGTTCATGGAAATATATGCTTAAAGCCATTGCTTTATATAGAGATGGATCAAAACTGTCTCAACCATTAAATTCTGCAAATTATGATGATTTAGATGAAGTGGTATTGCTTGGTGATGAGGCATTATTAGATGAACGATTAGGAGCAAAAGAGATTCATGAGCAAATAGAAGGCAAAAGACATAGAGCATTGAGAGTTAAGTTGCCACCAAAACGTTCTGGAATAATACGAGAATCAAATGTTGGTGGACATAAGGTATATTTAAGAACAGGCGAATACGAAGATGGGCAGTTAGGAGAAATATTTATAGATATGTATAAAGAAGGTGCTGCATTCCGTGGATTATTGAACAGTTTTGCAGTATTGACTTCTAAGGCATTGCAGTACGGAGTCCCATTGGAAGAACTAGTTGAATCGTTTACGTTTACTAGATTTGAGCCAGCTGGAATGGTTACCGGACATGATGCAATCAAAAATTCTACTTCTGTTCTTGATTATGTATTCCGTTCATTAGGTTATGATTATTTAGATAGAAATGATTTTGTTCATGTGAACGCTGTCGATGAAATGCCCGGTACTCCCTTAGAGTCCGAAAACAACAATAGGAATGATATCGAATCGCTAAGTCCAACGGATTTAAAGATTGATATAAAATCGGGAGTTGATAATAAAGTCAATAATATATCAGAGCTTGAAGTAGTAGAATCTTCAACGAGTTCAAGGTCAGTAACTAAGACTGCTAAATTGAAGTTGTCTGTTGAAGAGAAGACTGCTATTACTGCTGGATATACCGGAGAGCAATGTTCGTCTTGTAGCTCAATGAGAGTTAAGAGAAATGGCTCTTGTACAGTCTGCGAAGACTGTGGCACAACGAGCGGTTGCTCATAATCCTATTTAGAATATTTATTAAAATTAGAAAACTCCGGGTGTTTAAAGCATTCGGAGTTTTTTTATGTTAGTAGTAGGTAAAAAGTAGGTTATAGCATATCGATTTTAATATTCTATTAGAATAATTTTATTAATTAATTGGCATTCCAATGCTAAAATAGAATAAAAGTGGTCCTTGGAAAATAAACTCATCAGAGTCGATAAAGTAAAATGCTTTCCCAAGAGAAAAATCTGCAGGACCAATTGGCGTATCAATGCCTAAGCTAATTCCAATACCATGATTTAAACTTGTAAATTTAATGATTTCTGGTTTTCCCCAAATAGAACCTAAGTCATATCGTAATTTTAGATATGTATCAAAAAAGATACTGAATGGTGTATGGAATTGGTATTCCAGAGAAGTAATCAGGATTTGTGCTCCTCGTTTTTCATTTTCTCTAAATCCGAAGAAGCTATTTTGTCCTTTAAGGTAAAATTCTTCTGCATTTGGTAGTGTTTTATCAGCATATCCAAATTGAATTTTTGGAGTTAATGTATGGTTAGAAATAGAGAAATATGAAGCATAATTGAAGTAAAATTTAGTAAATGGGTTGTCTTTTTTTCCGAATAAATTTGATTCGAAAAAGGTATTTACCAAAATTCCTTTGGTCGGGTAGTTTGTTTTATTTTTTGTGTCTATGATTATTCCTATTGTGCCTGTTGAAATCAATGAATAGTCATTGTCTTGTGTCGTTTCAACATGTGTTTGGTTTTCGAGTTTGTATCTAAGGTAAAATAATCCTTTTTTTTCTAATTGCGTACCAATAGAAATATTCAAGCCTTGTTTAATATTTGCACTTTCAGATGTGGTTCTCCTGTCAAATTCTTTATTAACCAAATCATAGGTGGTAGTATAATTATTAAATAGAGAATAAGAGTAATAAGTTGATAATTTGAAATTGTAGAATGTATTCCATATTCGTGGCACTTCAAAACTTAATATACCTTTAAAATTTCTGTTTCCTCCGAAAATCTGCATGGTTTGTCTTTCACCAAAATCGAAAAGGTTTTCGCGAGAATACTCGATATTAATTTGAGAATTTCTTTCGTTATCAATTCGTGAGCCAAATGATAGATTTTGATTTGGCTTTTTATTGGCGTATATCAAAAGGTTAATACCGCTTGTGTTATTCTTTATTAGTTGGAACTCTATATCATTGAAAAAGTTTGAATTTTTTATATTATTCCATGATTTTACGAGTTTATCTGGGCTTATATATTCATTTTCATTTATTAGAAGTTCTCTTCTTATTTGGTAATGTGAAACCGATTTATTTTGTATTATTATTTTATTTAGCTTACCTTCATCTATTTGGATGTTTATAATATCATCCGAAATTGAAATAAATCGCGGATATGCAAACGGTAAATTATTTTTTGCAAAATAATCATGTAGTAGTTCAATAATTTCTGGTTTAGTAGTCGGTGCTTTTATCTCAAATAATTTTTTTAAAATTGGATATTCCTTATCGTTTACAGACTTTAAATTATAGTGATATTTATTGTCTTGAGATGTAATATTTAAAGTGTTTTTGTGATTAGTTATTTCAATATTTTTTTGAGTATTGGATACATTGTTAATTGCTAAATCTATTAGTTTATTTTGATGATTATTGATAAGCATTGTGCTATCATTTGCCGAAAGTCCAGTGATATTAATAGAGCTATAATTTTTGTTAAACGATGGTTGATGCTCTGAAATAAGCTCATTTTTTAAAATTGATTTTTTACTTTCTATAATTTCATTCAGTTGTTTTTGTTGTTTTTTAAATGCGTTACTTCCAAGTTCTATAAGGTTTTGGAGATTTGCGTAATCCGTATTTTTGATTTCACCTAAGTTTGGCCTGATAATAATATCAACATATTCTTGCATTTTAGTTGAAAGGTCTCGCATTAAAATGGATACTACTTGGTCTGCAATTTTTAGTGGGTTATTTAGCTCTTCATATTTCATTAGTGGAGAAACCGTATTGACAACTATAATAATATCTGGATTAAATAATTTTGCTTCTTCGATTGGTATATTGCTTTTAAGCCCACCATCGACAAGTTTCATTGTATCAATCTTAATGGGTGCATACCATAACGGCATAGTAGCACTTGCTTGAATCGATTTGATAAGCGAGCCTGAGCTTAGAGTTACAGGACTGCCAGTTACAAGGTCAGTCGCTATTGCTCTAAATTTGTATTTTAAATTATTAAAATCACCATAAGATTTATATTTTGCCTCCCAAAGTAATTTTTGGAGGAGAGAATGAAGTTCATTATTTGTTGAAATTGCCTCCGGCAAAATAATATCAAAATTATCAAATTGTAGAGTGAAAAGATTACGGTCATCAATAAGCTTTTGGTCAAGAAATAGTCCAGAGCGGTTATTCTTATTAGTAAGTGATAGTGTCTGTTCCCAATTAATTTTTTGGAATACTGAGTCAATTTGATTAGAAGTATAACCCGATGAGTATAGTCCACCAATAATCGCCCCCATGCTTGTACCAACCACATAATCTATTTTGATATTATGCTTTTCAAATTCTTTTAGAACTCCAATTTGCGAAATCCCTCTTGCTCCCCCTCCGCTTAAAACTAATGCAATTTTAGGCCGAATATCTTCGGTTGTGATAGTCAGATTCTTTGCATTAATATCTGCAAAAACTAAGCTTATAAGCAATATGAGATATATGAAGTATTTCAATTAATTTTTAGATGGAATTGCAAAAAAATAAACCGGCAAGTAAACTATTGTTATTTCAACACAAAGAATGAAGCGGTGTTTTCAGAGATCAAGAATGATGTCTTGTATTAATTTAACTTTAATTTACAAGCCGGCTAAATATTGAGACGATAAATTTATAAAAATAATATATAATATTTTAATTATCTGCTCCACTAAATTTCTTACTTTTATTAATAAAAATAACAGTTAATAAATTTATCTTCCAATTCCTTTGTAAATAACTTCTCCGCTATTTGAAATTGAAGTCGAAATGCAGTTTTTACCATCTATGATTATTTTAACCTTGTTTTTTGTGAGTTGTTCTAAACTTATTGCCTTAAATTCGGTATGGTCTGTGGCAATTACAATTGCATCTGATTTTTCAAGTAATTCATCTAAGGTGGTGCAATTCGACATAGAAGGAAAAAATGGGTCAAAAATATAGAGTTCTGCCCCTTTTCTTTCCAAAATATTTTTAATTTCGATTGATGGACTTTCTCTAAGGTCTCCTACATTTGCTTTGTAAGAAAGCCCTAACATACCGATTTTAGTACCTTTAATAGATTTTTCTATTTCATTTAATTTATCCGAAAGTAAGTCTATCGTATATGTAGGCATTGAATTATTAATTTCGCGTGCAAGTTTTAGGAACTTGTGGTCAAAACCTGATTGTTTTGCTCGTTCAATTAAGTAATATGGGTCAACAGGTATGCAGTGACCTCCTACTCCACAGCTAGGGAAATGAGGCATAAATGCGAATGGTTTGTTTGAAGCCGCTTTGATAACAGTATCAAGGTTGATACCAAGTACATCAAAAGACTTGGCAAGTTCGTTTACATAGGCTATGTTTACATCGCGGAAAGTATTCTCAATGATTTTAGTAGCTTCAGTTGATTTGATATCAGGCATTTCATTGATTTCGCCATCGATAAATTCACGGTAAAGGTCTGCAATTTTTTTTGTTGCTGCAGCACTTGTAGAGCCAATATTTCGAGGGATATTATAAACACTCCAGTTCGCATCTCCAGGATTAATCCGCTCAGGACAATGTGCCAAATCGAAGTCTATACCTGATTTTAGATTAGTTTTTTCTTCCATCATTGGAATAATTACTTCATCGCAAACGCCCGGGTTGATAGTTGATTCGATTATAACTGATTGTCCTTTTTTAAGATATCTGCATACTGTTTTCACAGCTGTTTCAACGGCTGTTAAATCAGGCAAATAACCATCAAGTACGGGAGTTGGTACACAAATGATATAAATCTCTGAGTCTTTAATAATATGTGTATCATTTGAGGCTTTTATTGGAAATTCTTTTATGTCTCTTTCTGCAAGCTGGTCGTCAACTGGTGATATTCTATTGTTTATTTTTGTGATTTTGTCGTGGCTAAGGTCAAATCCTACAAGTTGGTGGTTAGTCTTTCTGGTAATGGCACATGCTAAAGGGAAACCGACGTAACCAAGCCCTATTATTGAAATTTTCATTTTGATTTTTTGTTAAGGTTTTGTTTATATTATATTACAAAGATAATGGAATTTTATTATATATTTTTCTTTTTAGTTAAATTTTTTGATTATGGAGAGTTGGTCTTCTAAAATGAAGTTATTAGAAATAATAAATTAAAGAAAAAAAAGAGATAAATTATAATTAAACAGATTTCATAAGTTTTTTTTGTTAGTGGTCTTTAAGTTGCCGGTATTGTGGTTGTTTTTAGTTTTTAGTCTGGACTCTTCCCTACACTCTCAATGACAATAGTTTTTATTTTAATTTGTTTTTAGCAAGTGGTGCTAATTATATTTAAAATAAATTTTATTAACTGATTAATAAATATTATATTTGTGGTCTATTAATTTCACAAAATGGAAATTATTATTATTCATGTTATCCTTATTTTGGTCTCCAGCCAAAATAATGTAAAATCGGAGAAAATATGTCAGAAGACAATAAAAGTACTGCAGATGTTGTAGAGGAAGTGGCAGAATCAACTGTAGTAGAAATGACGGAACAACAAGTGTTGGAAAGTTCTGTATCTCGGCCAAACCGTCCGACAGTAGAATCATTATTAGAAAATGGTTTTGACCCATTTGAAATAGATGATAGTGCATTTGAAGAATTATCAAGCGGCACAATCATGGACATCAAAGAAGAACAATTAGTTCAAGGTAAAGTAGTAGATATTACTAAAGATGCTTTGATGGTTGATATTGGGTTTAAGTCGCTTGGTATTGTGCCAAAAGCAGAACTAATCAATGCAGAGTCTTATGAATTAGGACAAGAAGTTGATGTTTATATCGAGAAGATAGAAGATGCGAGCGGAAAAATCGTGCTATCTAGAAAGCGTGCTGACTTTATGAGAATATGGGAAGAAATCATGCAACTTTTCGAAACTCAAAATGTAACTTCTGTAAAAATTCTTAGAAGAATCAAAGGTGGAATGGTTGTAGATTTGAAGGGAATAGAAGCCTTCTTGCCAGGTTCACAAATTGATGTAAGACCTGTTAGAGATTTCGACGCATGGGTTGATAAAGACATCGACGTTAAAGTTGTTAAAGTTAATCACCCAAGTGAAAATGTTGTAGTTAGTCATAAAGTATTATTAGAAGAAGCTCTAACTGAGCAACGTTCTGAAATTATGTCTAAATTGGAAAAAGGCTTGGTATTAGCTGGAACAGTGAAAGCCATATCAGACTTTGGTGTATTCGTAGATTTAGGCGGAGTAGATGGATTAGTTCACATTACTGATTTATCTTGGGGTAGAGTAACTCACCCATCTGAAATAGTAGAATTAGACCAAACTGTGCAAGTAGTAATATTAGACTTCGATCAAGAGAAGAGAAGAATCTCATTGGGTATGAAACAATTAACTTCACATCCTTGGGAAGGTATTGGCGAGAAATACAAACCAGAAACTAAAGTAACTGGTAAAGTAGTTAGCTTGACTGATTATGGTGCATTTATCGAAATCGAAAAAGGTGTCGAAGGCTTGATTCACATTAGTGAAATGAGTTGGACTCAACATATCAAACATCCTTCACAAATGGTATCTATGGGTCAAGAAATTGAAGCCGTAGTATTAAATATTGATAAAGATAGTAAAAAACTTGCCTTGGGAATGAAACAATTAGACCCAGATCCTTGGGAAGATTTGATGAAGAAATACCCAGTTGAGTCAGCTCATAAAGGAGTTGTAAGAAACTTGACTAACTTTGGTGTATTCGTTGAATTAGAGCCTGGTGTAGATGGTTTAGTACATATTTCTGATTTGTCCTGGACTAAGAAGATTCGTCACCCTGGTGAATTTGTTAAGAAAGGCGATGAGTTAGATGTTTCTGTATTGAGCATCGACCCAGAACAAAGAAGAATTGCATTAGGACATAAACAAATCACTTCTAATCCTTGGGATGTATTTGAGAATGCTTACAAGGTTGGATCAGAAGCAGATGCTAAGATAGAGAGAATTATAGATAAAGGTGTAATCGTTGAGTTGCCTGAGGGCGTTGATGGTTTCGTACCTGTTTCTCAATTATCCTTTGCACCTGTTGATAATATTAGCGAATACTTCAAAATTGGTGATGAATTACCATTGAAAGTAGTTGAGTTTGATAAAGAATCTAAGAAAATTGTTCTTTCAGTAGTTGAGAGATTAAGAGGAATGGATTCTGCAGTTATTGATATTTTCAATACAAATCATCCTGTACCAAATGCTGACCAATATATTAATTCACCTCATCAAAAATATGAACCACAAGAAATTCATTTTGAAAATGATGAGCCAGTTAAGAAAGCTAAGAAACCTGAAAAAGAAATGTCAGATGCTAATATGCAATTAGCCAAGGCAGCTCAGCAAGTAAAAGATGCTAAGTCTGGTAAAAAAGAAGCTAAAGAAGAAGCTCCAACAGAAGAGCCAAAAGCCGAAGCTCCAACAGAAGAGCCAAAAGCCGAAACTCCTGCAGAAGAGCCAAAAGCTGAAGCTCCAGCAGAAGAGCCAAAAGCTGAAGCTCCAGCAGAAGAACCAAAAGCCGAAACTCCTGCAGAAGAGCCAAAAGCTGAAGCTCCAGCAGAAGAACCAAAAGCCGAAGCTCCAGCTGAAGAAACGAAAAAAGAAACTGAAGAATAATTATTAAATTATTTTTTATTTAAAATTTATCCTTGTTAATTCATTTTAACAAGGATTTTTTTTTTGATTATTGAAATTGTTTTTGGAACTACAATGTCTCCACTATATTTATAAATTTATATTATAAATATAGAGTATAGCACAAAAAAAAAGCAAATCAATTTCTTGATTTGCTTCTCGCTTGTAGCGGGGACAGGACTCGAACCTGCAACCTTCGGGTTATGAGCCCGACGAGCTACCTATTGCTCCACCCCGCGATCAATAGGAACACAAATATAGCTATATATTTTATGATGTGCAAGGTAATTATTATTTTGGTAGGTTTTTTAGTATTTTTTCCATTCCCTTAAGTCGTAGGAAATTACTATTTTATTTCCGTTTAGTTGAAGAAAAAGCCCAGTGGCAAAGACTACATGTTCTTTATTATTTCGAATTATCTTTGTGGGATAATACATTTGGTTGTTTGTTGAGTATATGTTCGGGATTGGCTCGCCTAACAGCTCGATTATATCATCTTGGGATTTCCCTATTAGGTCATGGAGTGCAAATAAGTCATTTAAGAGTTGTTCTCTGTGTTTATACTCATCGTTTGTTACAGCTTTCCACTGTTGCGAATCAAATTCTTTGGTGATGTCTTTTAAATAGAATTTATAGAATAAAAATAGTGCTATAAATAAGGCAAGTGTTACATATTTGTTTTTGGGTAAGAATGGGATTTGCATTAGTTATCTGGCTTTTGATAAATGATTATGGTATTTTGGTTTTTGGGTGCTTCATAAATTTGTTTTTGCCAATTTCTATCTACGTTTTTTAGGAAAGTATAAATTCGTAGTGAAAATTGGTAAAAGCCATCATTTGATTCATGTATAACAAAATTATCTTTGCTTGTTTCTACTATTAACGAGAGTTCTGCGTTTGAAAAAAATTTATTTTTTGATACTGTGATTTTTATTATGTCATCCCATTGAAATTTTAATTTTCCTCTTAATTCGGTGTCGATTATAAACCCGTCTTGAAAGTACTCAATAATTCCTTCCGTTTCGTGATGATAGTCATCGTGATAGTCTATTTTAGTATTTGATGGGTAGAATAATTGTTTCCCAACAAAAAATAAAGTTACTAAAAAGAATAATAAAGCTATGTAAAAAATAATTTCATTTGAGTTAAACGAATAAATTAAGAAGAACAATAATATTAAGTTAATAACTAATATTAGACTTAGTTCTATAGTATTTAGTTTTGTGATGTCCATTCTTCAGTGGTTTATATTGTGTTAGAAATTGGCTTCAAATGGTTGATATGTGTTATATATATGCTAATAGATTGAATTGCTAAGGTTTTCTTATAATTAAATGTTAATTTTGATAAATGAATATAATAAATTTTAACGATTATTAATAATTATAATTGAATTTATATGCAGATTAACGAATATTATGAATATTATGGCGATAGGATATTTTCCTGGATTAAAGTAATAGTTCTTGTTGCTTTGATTGGGTTAGCTTATTATTTCATCAGCAATAGCAAACAATCAAAATATGAAAAGCGGATTGAAAAGATGGCAGAAATGGACTCCGAGATTGGCGGCAAGATAAAAAATATTACCCCTTTGGATGTTATTCACAGAGGAAGCAATGGTACAAAAAGAGAAAAAGTAAAATATAAAATTGATTACTATTTTGAGCTAAATCATATTAAATACGATGGTTATGAAATACTACCAATTAATGAAGATTTTGAAGAGATAATTTCAAAGTTGAAGTCCCTGAGCGAAAGAGACACTATTTTGATTGTGTATAAAAGTGCAAAACCAAATAAGAATATGTTGGGCATAAAGTAGAAAGAAAGTGAGGCAAAAAGTGAGGTAAAAAGTGAAGCATGAAGTGAGGGTTAAATAGCTATTATTACCTTAGCATATAACTTAAAGTTTAGGTCTAAGTCGAGGCATTGATTACTTTTAAAGCCTTTTCAACTGTGTTCTTATCAACTAAGGCTGAGTTCTCCACTTCCTCGCTTGTGTATAGCTGTTCTGCTTGGGTGAAGTCCTTGTTTATTAGTGCATTTGCAGCAAGAATAAATTTTCTAAATCCTTCTACGTGGGTGTCTGTCGATGTGAATTGCAAGAATGTTTTTAGCTGGTCATGCTCGTCTTCGGCAAGGGCAATTTGTGCTAGTTTAATTCTTGTTTTTTCTTTTGATGGTAGGTCGAGTTGGTCCGAATCATATATACTAAGAAATAATTCTTTTGCTTTTTGATTGTTAGCGAGAGAAAACTCAGTTTCTGCTAAGTGAAATACGTCGTAGTGTTGGTTTGAGTCAAGATTGCTTTCTAATAAATTTTTATTCCGTATTTTTTTCTCATTGTCTGGGTCTATGTATCCGAAGTGATAGATTTCAACTTGACTATCGATTATTTCAAGGTTTAAGTCTTCTATCGATGGACGTATCTGCTCATGGATTATACCCGTATAAAAAATATCTTTTCTATGACGGAATATTCTCGTGTATTTATGCTGCGAATACTGGGAAAAGTCGTTCTGGTTTAGATAACTAATTAGGTTACATCTTATTCCACCAATATTTTGGTCATCAAGAGTCGAGGATGAAATAGAAAGTTTATCTGTTATAATTTCATCTGCATCGAGTGCTATTATCCAATCACGTCTGACGTGTTCCAATGCGAAGTTTCTCGCTTTTGAGAAGTCGTCGTCCCATTTATAAAAATAAACTTCCGCTCCAAGTTTGCTAGCAATTGAAGGCGTATTATCGGTCGAACCCGTATCTACAACTACAATTTGGGAGACGTAAGGACTTACTGATTTGATAGAATTTTCAATGTAAATTTCTTCGTTTCTGACAATATAAACCGCTGCTATTTTATTAGATTGATTTTCCATTATGACCTCAATGTAAATAGTAATATTCCAGTTAAAATTGCCGAACCAATTATTAGAAATGGTTCTAATATCGTATCTATGAAGTCTTCTTCGTCAAAATTTCGTACACCAATTGTATATTTTAAGTGTTCATTCTCTATCGTGTTTATATCCGTTTTTACTATAGTATCACTATACTTGTAATCGAGTTGGTTCGTATAGTCTTTGCCACTTACCTTCAGTTGATAAAATAAAGAATAATGGATTGTCCTAAGAATTTTGGAGTCTTCAGCTTGGGCGTATTGTATTTTTAAATTATTTACTGCTAATGTTAACTTGCTTAATTTATTATTCGTGATTTTGATATTATGTTTATTTAGCATAACTTGTGCTTTATTTTCTAGGACATTAATTTGGAATTTATCCGTTAATTGATAGGAAAATTCATCAATTTTACTTATTTTTAATATATCTTCAATTTCCTTTAAGAAATCATCATTTAGAGAGTCAATAATTGAATAATTAGTTTTAATTGAAGCAAATGCTGTCCAATTGATTGTGAATAATAGTGATATGATTAATAATACTCTATTTATTCTAATAGTTTTATTTCGCATACTTATCAATTTTTTGGTAAGTTCTTTTTTAATTGCAGAATTGAGTCAGACAGTTCTTGGTCTTCTTCAAATGATGAAGGTCTTATACGAATTAATCTTCTTTTGTTTTTTAGTTTGATCTTTATAATTCTGAGTTTCTCTTTAAATTGGAAAAGCCTTTCGCGTCCTAATCTGATGGATTCGATATCTTGTGTGGTGATTTTTTTTTCACCAAATTTTGATTTTAAGATAAAATAATCCTCGCCGATAATAATAGTTCGCGCTTTGAATAATGCGTAAAGGAAAGAAGCAGTAGCGAATACGATAAAAAAGAATAATAGAATTACTATCGGGTCATTGAGCGTAATGGTTAATGTTCCTTGTTCAATACTGCCTTTCATTAGTGCCGTGATTAGCAGCAGGACTGCACAAATGGCGATGAATTTCCAATAGAATTGGAGATAAGGACTAAATATTTTTTCTTTATTCATTGTTATAGATAATATAGAATATATAATTTACAAGATACGTAATTAATTATTTTTATCAAAAGTAAATTGATTGTAATTATTTTTTTAGAATTGTTTAATTAGTAATTTTTACTTAACTTGATGTATGTTGTTAATTTTAAATAAATAGAAAGAAAATAAAATGTTATTAGAAAAAGGAACTTTGGCACCAGATTTTACTGCTAAGATCAATGGTGATAAGACTATTAAACTATCGGATTATCGAGGCAAGAAGGTTATACTGTATTTTTATCCAAAGGACAATACATCAGGATGCACAAAGGAATCATGTGAGTTTAGAGATAATTTTGATATTATTGCTGACAAAAACACGGTGATTTTGGGCATTAGTCCGGATTCCGTGAAGTCTCATGAGGGATTTATAGAGAAACAGTCACTAAATTTTGATTTAATTTCTGACCCAGATAAGGAAATTATAAAGATGTATAAGGCATGGGGAGAGAAGAATATGTATGGTCGAAAATTTATGGGGTTGATACGTTCGACGTATTTGATAGATGAGGAAGGAATAATACTGGAGACGTGGTATAAGGTGCGAGTAACTGACCACGTGAAAAAGGTCATTAAAGCAATTGATTAAATTATAAAATAAATAGTCCCTTTCGTGTAGGAAGGGACTATTTTATTTAAGGAATGAAAATGAAAACATTATTAACATCAATAATATTATTAATAATGATGATAACAATAGATTTAGATGCTAAAAAGGAATGGGTTTTTAAGCATTATAAAACATATGAAGGATATAAATCGATAAAATGTATAGATGATAGGAACTGTTTGTTATTAGTAGATTCAATAGGTAATAATATAATAAAACTTTATCGTTCCAAAGATGGGGGAGATACCTGGGAGGCAATATATAGAAAGGACCCATGGAGTCCGGAGTTATCTTATAGATCACCAAGATTATTAGAATATGTAGATATCAATAATGTATATATAGCTTATAGCCATGGGCAAGTATTAGATATAAGTAAAGATGGTGGAAAAACATTTGATACATTTTATTTTAGAGATAGCACAAAACCATACAATCATTGGATAAAAGAATTCTCTATGTTTACTGATAGTATAGGTGTAGCCATATCAGTATTTGATATGTTTATAACCAAAGATAATTGGGTCACTTATGATTCAATAAGTCTTGGAGAAGAAGATTATCATATGTATGATGGAGTATATATCTCATATTTTATAGATTCAAATAACATAGCCTTAAATGATTGGCCTTATGGGCATAGTATATTAAAGTATAGTATAAAAGATAGTACGTGGAGTACATATTTTAAGGGAGAAGAAAATCCAGATAGAGAAACGCAAAAAGATATGATTGAAACATTTTTTATAAATGACACTTTAGGATATGCAACAGGCGGTCAATATTATGATAAGGGAGATCTGCTAACAGATATAATATGGAAAACAACAAATCGAGGCAAAGATTGGGAAATAAAATTAGATAGCTTAAATGAAGCCGACCCAAATGTAGGAGTAAGACATATATCCTTCAAAGATGAATACCATGGGATTGTAACAGGTCCTTGGGGTAGGGTTATAGAAACCACCGATGGAGGAGAGACATGGGAATATATTGGTTTTTTAGAGGAGGCTTCAAATAACTTATTTGCATATGAAATCGCTTGGGCAGGAGATTACCCTATAATTGCAGCACAAGGGTATGGAGTGTATAGACGAGAAGAAGTAGGAGATACAACTAATATTCCAATAATCGAATCAAAAAACATCCATATAAGACAAAGAAAAGATGAATTAATAATAGCTATAAAAGACGAATACCACAGAAATTATGAAATTAATATCTATGACTTGCAAGGAAATTTAAAACAAAGAAATGAATTAAATTCAGGTAGAAGTAAAATATACCAACCAATAAATATCAGCAGTCTGAATACTGGGATGTATTTGTTTAGGATTTCTGTTAGAGGTCAGTCAGTACAAACAGGAAAGTTTGTAATAGATAAATAATAAACAAAACACACACATTTCTAATCTATATAAAAACCATTTTAAAATCAATTTTTTAAACATTTCGTTTTTAATACATATCTTTGCACAACCGTCATTCAGAGCAAAGCGAAGAATCCAGTCAAAAACCTAAAATCTCCGATTTTATCCTTTCCAAAACAACAATGTCATCTTGAGCGTAGCCGAAAGACAAACCTCCAACAAACCCAAAATTAAAACAAAGTAATATATGTAACCTTGTGTAACCTTTCGACCAAAAACACCAAAAATCGACAATAACAAATGAAAATAATTCCAAAATAGTAACATAGTGTCACCATCTGCCAAATACATAAATCAGTACACCTGTCATTCAGAGCAAAGCGAAGAATCCAGTCAAAAACTTAAAATCTCCGATTTTATCCATTTCCAAAACAACAATGTCATCTTGAGCGTAGTCGAAAGATAAACCACCCCCAAACCCAAAAATTAAAACAAAGTAAAAATATGCAACCAAGTGTAACCTTCCCCCCAAAAACTCCAAAAATCGACAATAACAAATGAAAATAATTCCAAAATAGTAACATAGTGTCACCATCTGCCAAATACATAAATCAGCACACCTGTCATTCAGAGCGAAGCGAAGAATCCAGTCAAAAACCTAAAATCTCCGATTTTATCCATTTCCAAAACAACAATGTCATCTTGAGCGTAGTCGAAAGATAAACCACTCCCAAACCCAAAAATTAAAACAAAGTAAAAAATGAAACCAAGTGTAACCTCAAAAAACCCCGTCATTGCGAGCGATAGCACGGCAATCTCTAAACCACTCCCAAACCCAAAAATTAAAACAAAGTAAAAATATGCAACCAAGTGTAACCTCAAAAAAACCCCATCATTGCGAGCGATAGCGCGGCAATCTCAAAACCACCCACAATGGCACTTGTTCAATTGTCTTACAAATAGAAAACCAATAAAAATATGTAACCTTTAGTAACCTTCTACCAAATACACATAACAGTACACCGTCATTCAGAGCAAAGCGAAGAATCCAGTCAAAAACTTAAAATCTCCGATTTTATCCTTTCCAAAACAACAATGTCATCTTGAGCGTAGTCGAAAGATAAGCCTCCAACAAACCCAAAAATTAAAACAAAGTAAAAAATGAAACCAAGTGTAACCTCAAAAAACCCCGTCATTGCGAGCGATAGCGTGGCAATCTCAAAACCACCCCAAACCCAAAAATTAAAACAAAGTAAAATATGCAACCAAGTGTAACCTCACAAAAAACCGTCATTGCGAGCGATAGCGTCCCAATCTCAAAACCACCCCAAACCAAAATTAAAACAAAGTAAAATATGAAACCACCTGTAACCTAAAAAAACCCCGTCATTGCGAGCGATAGCGCGGCAATCTCAAAACCACTCCCAAACCCAAAAATTAAAACAAAGTAAAATATGAAACCAAGTGTAACCTCAAAAAAAACACCGTCATTGCGAGCGACAGCGTGGCAAGCTCAAAACCACCCCAAACCCAAAATCAAAACAAAGTAAAATATGAAACCAAGTGTAACCTTTCCCCCAAAAACACCAGAAATCAGCAATTAAATACAAAAAATATCTAAAATAAGACACCTTGTGTAACCTCCGAATGTCGCTAAAAACACCTTCATTCACAGCAAAACAAAGAATTAAAAAAACTGCGTAGCAGTAAAATATCAATAGAAAACCAAATAAATAAACCAAACTGCTCCGTAGGAGTAGAATTAGAAAATAATCAAATAAAAAAAATCTCAAACAAGAAAAACCTTGCGAAGGTTCCAAACCTTCGCAAGGTTTTAACCCACCCTCAAAATCAAAAAAAGTAGAAAATATGCAACCAAGTGTAACTTCAAAAAAACCGTCATTGCGAGCGATAGCGTGGCAATCTCAAAACCACCCACAAGCCCAAAAATTAAAACAAAGTAAAAAAATGCAACCAAGTGTAACCTAAAAAAACCGTCATTGCGAGCGATAGCGTGGCAATCTCAAAACCACCCCAAACCCAAAAATTAAAACAAAGTAAAATATGAAACCACCTGTAACCTCAAAAAACCCCGTCATTGCGAGCGATAGCGCGGCAATCTCAAAACCACCCAAACCCAAAAATTAAAACAAAGCAAAATATGCAACCAAGTGTAACCTCAAAAAACCCCGTCATTGCGAGCGATAGCGTGGCAATCTTAAAACCACCCCAAACCCAAAAATTAAAACAAAGTAAAATATGCAACCAAATGTAACCTAAAAAAACCCCGTCATTGCGAGCGATAGTGCGGCAATCTCAAAACCACTCCCAAACCCAAAAATTAAAACAAAGTAAAATATGAAACCAAGTGTAACCTTTCCCCCAAAAACACCAGAAATCAGCAATTAAATACAAAAAATATCTAAAATAAGACACCTTGTGTA
>Ga0209692_10000479_pt1 | contig 93413 bp, 77 predicted proteins | sample tdDd472_FD_187129 | JGI IMG/M metagenome (GOLD analysis project Ga0209692, IMG submission 187129) | Marine sediment microbial communities from the Atlantic coast under amendment with organic carbon and nitrate - tdDd47.2 (SPAdes)... | ecosystem: Environmental > Aquatic > Marine > Coastal >...
CCGGGGTCGGTCGGGTCGTCCGTGCCGGGGTCGGTCGGGTCGTCCGTGCCGGGGTCGGTCGGGTCGTCCGTGCCGGGATCGGTCGGGTCGTCCGTGCCGGGATCGGTCGGGTCGTCCGTGCCGGGCTCGCAGGACTCGTCCGGGAGATCGTTGCCCTCCGGGTCCACGCCGCGGCCGACGCAGCCGTGCTCGACGCAGTCCGTCAGGCCGTCGTCGTCGGTGTCCTGATCGAGCGGGTCCGTCCCGATGGTCAGGACCTCGTAGCCGTCAGAGCAGCCGTCGTCATCGGTGTCGGGGTTCAGCGGGTCGGTGCCGACGCCGACGATGTCGTCGTAGCCGACCTCCTCGCCGTCGGTGAGGTCGTCATCGTCGGTGTCGGGGTTCAGGGGGTCGGTCCCGGTGCCGGCGACGTCGCCGTAGCCGACCTCGCCACCATCGGTGAGGCCGTCACCGTCGGTGTCGGGGTTCAGCGGGTCGGTCGCGGTGCCCTCGACACCCTCGTAGCCGACCTCGCCGCCGTCGGTCAGGCCGTCGTCGTCGGTGTCGGGGTCGAGCGGGTCGGTCCCGGTGCCCACGACGCCCGCGTAGCCGACCTCGCCGCCGTCGGTCAGGCCGTCCTTGTCGGTGTCGGGGTCGAGCGGGTTGGTCCCGACGCCCTCGACGCCCTCGTAGCCGTACTCCTCGCCGTCGGTCAGGCCGTCGTCGTCGGTGTCGGGGTCGAGCGGATCCGTCCCGATACCGACGACGTCCGCGTAGCCGTACTCCTCACCGTCGCCGAGCCCGTCACCGTCGGTGTCGGGGTTGCGCGGGTCGGTGCCGATCGCCTCGTGCTCGTCGTCACCCTCCTCCTCGACGTTGAGGAGGCCGTCGCCGTCGATGTCGGGGTCGCAGGCGTCCGGGATGCCGTCGGCGTCGAGGTCGGAGGTGTCGTCGCTGCCGGGGCAGACGTTGAGGCAGGAGGCCGGGCACTCGTCGCCGTCCTCGTTGTTGCCGTCGTCGCAGTCCTCGCCCTCGTCCAGGTTGCCGTCGCCGCAGCCGTCGCAGGCCGCGCCGACGCTGTGGACCGTGAAGTCCGCCTGGGTGCCGGCGACGCCACCGAGGAGGCCGGTGCCGTCGGTCTGGCCGAGCGGGTCGGTGGTGCCGATGAAGTCGAAGAGCTGCGCGAGGATGTCGCTCAGCGCCGTGGCCAGGCTCTCGTCGACGAGCTGGGTCACGAGCTGGTCGACGGCGGTGTCGAGGGGGCCGAGGAGATTGAGGGGCAGCCCGAGGACGTCGAGGTCGGCGTCGACCTCCAGGTTCTCCTGGAACTGCGCGACGATCGGCGTCACGAGGTCGAGATCGCCGCCGGCCGCCATCGTCGACGGGTACGGCGCCACGAAGTCGAGGGCGACGTCCTCGAAGTCGTCGATCTCGGCCCAGGTCCGGAGGTTGGCCTGGACCGTCGCGAGCGGCGTGCCGGCGAGCGCGACGTCGACGTCGGCCACCGGCGCCCACCCGAGCAGGCTCGCGTCGATGTCCTGGGTCCCGTCGAAGAAGACGGTCGGGTCCATCATGCCGACGTAGACATGGGCGACGCCGGGCCTTGCGGTGATGGTCGCGGTCTGGTCGGCCGAGGAGACGCTCGTGACCCAGCCCTCGGCCCCGAAGAGCTCGATGAACACGGGCAGGTGCAGGAGCGTGGCCTTGGCGCTCACGAGGCCGGCGATGTCGAGGTCGATGTCCTCGCCGGCGAGCTGCAGGTCGAGGAAGACCCGCAGGCGCGCGCCGCGGACGAAGGTCCCCTCGGGGCCGCAGACGATCTGCGGGCCCTCGACCACCATGGCGCGGATCCACGCCTGGTCGATGGGCAGGTCGAGGGCGATGGGCGACAGCGAGCTCAGGAACTCGGTCGGGACCTCGAGGCCCGGCCCCGCCTCCATCGAGTCGGAGGACAGGGTGAGCGAGCCGATCGCGATGTCGAAGAGCTGCAGCTCCGTGTCCGACCCGAACAGGTCCTCGGCGGAGATGCCCTGGAGATCGATGAGGTCGCTGAGGACGATCGGCTCGGTGCCGAGCGCCGCCGCGAGCTGGTCGGCGAGCTCCTGGAGGCCGGCGAGCAGGTCGTTGTCCGTGCCGCCCTCCTCTCCGCCGAGCGCCATCGCGATGGCGTCGAAGAGCGCGTCGGGGCTGAGCGGGACGTTCAGGACCTCCTCGGGGGTCTCGCCGTTGCCGAGGGTGATGAGCGCGTCGATCAGGTCGCCGAGCTCGACCCGCAGCGAGAGCAGGTCCTCGGGGGTGAACGACCCGCCGAGCGCGACGGAGAGCTCGCCGAGGTCGAGCGTCGGGCCGTCTTCGCCCTCGCCGCCCTGGTCGAGCAAGCTCTGGAGGAGGAGATCGAGCTGCGAAGCGCCGCCCGAGAGGTCGAGCCCCTGGAGGAGCGTCAGGTCGCTCCCCCCGGTCGACACACACGTGACATCGATACAGGTGAGAGGCGCCGGCTGTGCGGATACAGGCGACGCGACGAAAAGAGACAGCCCGCATGCCACGACGAGCGAGTCTCTCAAACCACGGAGAGTCCTCATGGTAATTACCTTCGGCTGAGTTGGACGGGATACCCGGGTGCACGGACGTGCACGGGGCCTCAACGGACTCGACGAACGCTGGCGTCAGTCCTCTTCCGCACCGAGCGCAGGATCGTTGTCGGACCCCGGGGTGGCAAGGACTTTCGGGCCCTCAGCCCCCCCGAGATCGCGAGCCCTGCGTTCAGCCTCACGAAATCACACGGCTTTGTTCGGTTACAAGCGCGGCGGCGCCGGAGCGCATCCTCCGACAGTCACCCCGCGCGGCGCCGCCTATCGACGAACGCGAGCAGCCCGAGCGCGAGCCCGAGCAGCAGCGGCAGATCGGGCGCGGACCCGCTACAACCGTCGCTCTTGTCACCGTCGCCGCCATCGGTGCCGACGTCCGGGTCGCCGCCGGTTACGTCGTAACCCGCGGTGTCACCGCCGACCACGTCGGGGCTCACCGAGTCCGACGCCGCGACGTCGGGGTCGCCGGTCGAGACGTCCTCGCCGGTCGAGACGTCCTCGCCCGTCGAGACATCTTCACCCGTCGAGCCGCAGCTGCTCGCGATGGGCACGTGCCAGTCCTGACCGCCGTTGTTGTCCCAGCTGTCGTCGTCGTAGTGGAAGACGAAGTCCAGGGTCGACGCGGCACCGTCGAACGGGCCGAGCTCCGCGCAGTACGCGTCGCCGCACGGCGACAGCGGGCTCTCGACCGAGTGGGCGTCGAACTCGACGGTCCCCGACGGCCACAGCGACGACGGCGGGCTCGTCCAACCGTCCACGCCCCAGTGGAGCCAGCCCGCGCGGTCTCCGCGCACGGTGACGACGTCGTCCTTGCACGGCGCGCTCGGCGCGACCCGGCCGTCGCTCGGCCCGACGGCCCCGACGCCGTCGCCGATCCAGACGTGCTGGATGGCGCTCTTGGTGACCCGGCCGCCGCTGTCGGTGGCCTCGACGTAGTAGTCGACCAGCACCGACTCGAGCCCCTCGACCTTCACCCAGTACTCGTCGGCGATCTCGTCGGGCAGGATCGAGGTGTCGATCTCCGGGTCGTTCGCCGGGTTCCCCTTCGGGAACACGCGGTGGTTCATCGGCACGTCCACCCACGCCCCGACCCCGGCGCCGCCAGCGTAGGTCTCGTTGACGTCGGTGCCCGGGTCGTTCTCCCCGTCGCTGTCGATGCGGTAGCGGAGCTTCACCTGCCCCATCCCCGAGCGGTCGTAGGCGAAGGTCCAGACCCACAGATCCGTCGGCATGACCTTCTGCTGGTAGCCGTAGAGAGGCCCGAAGTTCATCGCGCCGGGGTTGTCCGGGTAGCGCTGCGGGACGAAGACGGTCGGGCCGGTCGTGTCCGCGGCGCCACCGATGGCGTCCTTCGCGCGGGCGATGGCCGCGTTGCTCGCCACCACCGGCTTCAGCTCCATGTCGAGCGCCTTTCCGTAGTACATGTAGCCGCTGTTGAGCCCGCCGAGCAGGAAGTGCCAGGCCTGGGCGAGCTTCCCGCCGCCCGCGTGGGGGTCGACCACGTGCTCGGGATCCACCGGGCCGACGGCGTCCTCGGCGCTCAGGACCCAGTTGGTCGCCGCCGTGATGACCGCGAAGTTACGCTCGTCCTCGGCCCAGCCGGCCGCGATGTCGACGCCGCTCGGGCCCATCAGCGGCCAGTTCCAGTTCAGGAAGCTCGGCGCGCCGAAGTCGCCGTCGGCGTTGACCCACGCCCCGTCCTCGACGTGGACGACGTCATCGGCGGCGACCGGGTGGTCGTGAAGGTAGCCCGCGATGGTCGAGGGGACCCCACCGCGCCCGGACACCGTCCCGGCCAGCCCCGGAGCGCAGTCGTTGTAATAGGTGAACCCGCCGCCGAAGGCGTTGTCGCCATCGTGGGCGAGGACGACGAGGATCGGGTGGTCGGCCTCGCTGGAGCTCGCGTACTCGTTGGCCTCGTCGAGGCCGTAGCAGGAGTAGCCGTCCTTCCAGGACTCGGACTGCGCCGCCGGGACCACGACGATGGACGACGCCTGGCCCGTCTCCGGGTTCACGTAGCGGGCCCGGTGCGGGCGGTAGGCGTAGGGATAGGCGTTCGCGGGGGAGACACCGCGGTCGATGCTGATGCGGTTGTAGCTGCCCTGGGCGGGGTTGATCGCGTCGGCGAGGTTCGGCGGCGGGATGTTGTCGCCGCCCGACCCGGCCACCCAGGGGTAGTCGCTGCACGCCCGGGAGATGTGGCTGTTCGAGACGATGACCCACTCGACCCCCTCGGCGACGAGGTCGGGGATGATGCGCTCGCTGAAGGCCATCTCCGACGGGAAGAGCCCCTTCGACATGCGGCCGCCGTTCCAGACGTCACCGTAGAGCGCCTTGTAGGTCGCCAGCTCCATCCGGACGACGCGGCTGTCGATGAGCGGGAGCAGCGCGTGGTGGAACGGGAAGATGACGACGTCGAGGCGCGGCGTCCCCTGGCTCGTCGACCACCCCTGCGCCTCGCGGATGGCGCTGTTCCAGCCGGAGCCGTACCCGAGGGCGCCGTGCTCGCCGAGCGAGGCGATGTTCTCCATCAGCCCGCCGGAGTAGCTGACCTGCGCCCCCGCCTCGGGGTAGCCGAGGAGCGCCTGGACGGTGCTCTTGAGCCGCCCCTGGTAGGCGTCGACGCGGTCGGCCTTGCCGAAGATCTCGTCGAGGTCGTTCTCGGGGTGCTGGGCGCCGTTGGCCTTCGACTGCATCGACTCCCAGACCCGCTCGTACCGGACGCCGCTGGCGTCGGGAGCCGGCCAGTAGATCGGCTGCTCCAGGTGCCAGAGCCAGGTGACGTGAACCTGAGCGGCGGACGGCGCGGCGAGGGCCGTGATCGCGAGGCTCGAGAGGAGCGCGGCGGCGAGCTTCATGGGGGACCTCCAGCGGACGTGAATCATCTCTGAGTCACGCACCGGCACCCTAGCAGACCGCGAACATCGTTCAAAAAGGTTTGAACGACGCGCGAACGACGAGACGCGGCGGCGGGCCCTTCCCGCTGGAGAGGGCCCGCCGCCGCGTCTCGTGCCCCCCTGGTCGGCCCGATGGAGGGCCAGGCTCCGGCTACTGACCGAGCGCCGAGCTCACCGCCGCGCTGACCGCCTGGTCATCTGACGACGGGTTCTCGAGCGCGTCGTAATAGGCGTCCAAGTCGCTCAGCAGCTGGTCGGCACCCGGGACCGCCGCGGTGGGGAGCTTGTCGACGATGGTCAGGCGCAGCGACTGGGGCTGCGCGCCGTCGGTCACCAGGTCGAAGTAGGTCGACATCAGCGTCGCCGCCTGGGTCTCGTCGAGGGCCGGGAGGTCGAGCCAGTTGGTCGGGGCGCCCGGCTCCCACCAGAACTGGACGGCGTGCCGGGTGTAGAGGAGCTGGAGCGCGAGCTGCGAGCGCACCCAGACGTGGACCGGGCAGCCGCCGTCGACCGCGCAGACGACCTTGTCGAGCAGGATGTTGAAGCCGTCCACCGGATCCGCGGGATCGAGCCCCTCCCAGACGGTGTTCGTGAGCGCCCGGAAGCGGAGGAAGACGCTGGCCCAGTCCTGCTCTTCGGCGGTGCGGGTGATCTCGTTGGTCGAGGTCTCCGGCGGGTTCTTCTCGATGATCCGCTCGATCTGATCGGCGGTGTAGCGGATGGGGTTTCCGAAGTCCCACTGGACGCAGGCCGGCTCGACCTCGAGGTCCTCGTCGGTGCAGTACAGGAAGGTCGGGTCCTCGGCGCCCTCGCCGTAGCCGTAGCGCATGGCGTCCCGGTCGTAGGAGCCCGGGTGGGTCAGGCCGATGACGTAATCCATCGTCGTGCTCGAGCTCGCCCCCGGGTCCGCGTGTCCCCAGTCCGCCGAGCCGATGAAGTTGTGGCGGAGCCCCAGGTTGTGGCCGAGCTCGTGGATGAGGAAGTCGGCGACGATGGCGTTGGTGACCTCCTCGTCGCTGGCGTCCCGGCCGAGCCGCGCCCAGGCCTGCTGGATCTCGGCCCCGCGGAGGGGCCGGTGGTTGAAGGGCTGGTGGCGGAGGTAGCGCGGCGGCGCGGTCGACGGGCCGAGCTCGATGGCCATCCTGCGGCCGAGCCGCTCGCGCGGAGGCGCGGGCGCCGGGACCTCGTCGAGCACCATGTCGGCGAGGTCCGGGTGGTCGTCGAAGAAGTCGTGGTAGCGCGACACGAGGTCGTCGAGCTCGCCGAACCACATCACGACGAAGGACTGGACGATCTCGCCGGTGTCCGGGTCCTGGGCGAAGGGCGCCACGGCGCCGCCCGAGCCGGTCTCGCGCCAGAGCACCACGTGGAAGCGGGGGTCCCAGGGGATCATGTCGGCGGTCCCGCGCTCCATGCGGAAGGGCCGCATCCCGGTCGCGTCCTCGAGGGCGTCGTTCCAGGTGTCGAAGACGTGCTGCGCGGCCCCGGCGTAGACCTCGGGGAAGCTCGGCGAGAGGTAGTAGACGACGCCGCCCTCGGGCGCGCCGGGGTAGATGCCGCCGAGGCGCGCGAGGTGCGCGGCGGTCGGGTCGTCGGGGACCGCCGTCATGAAGAAGCCGAAGGGCTGGGTGAAGTCGGCCTCGCGCGGGGTGTAGGTCGCGCCCGCATCCGGGTGGCGGAGGAAGTGGACGTTGACCCCCTCGGCGGTCGCCGGCGCCCAGTTCGGGCAGTTCCGCCGCCGGTAGACCTCGTCACCGGCCCAGGTGACGAGCCCGTCGGCGTAGAGCGGCGCCTGGGCCAGGGTGTAGTCGGCGAGCTCGTAGGTGCAGGAACCGTAGAAGCTGAAGCCCGGGGCGCTGGTGGGGCTGGCGAAGTCGACTCGGACGCGCCCGTCGTCGAGGGTCGTGTAGGGGTAGCTCTCGACGAGGCCGTCGGGCTCGAGGATCGGGCGACCGCTGTCGCCGTCGAGGAGCCGGATCTCGGCGACCCCCTCGTCCTCGGCGAGGCGGACCTTCACCCGGAGCGGCAGGATCCCGGCCGAGCCACCGCCGATACTCCCGATGATCCCGTCGGGATCCGCGCCCATGCCGTAGAGCCACCTCACCTGGAGGTCCTCGGCGGTGAAGAGGATGGCGCTGCCGTCGGTCTCGCCGGCCGGCAGGGTCGGCTGCGGCGGCACCTCGACGGTGACCGGCGGGAACTTGACCGTCGCCTCGACCGGGATGGCCTGAATCGGCGTGGTCAGCTCGTCGGGGGTCACCGTGTCCGGGCCGCTCACCTGCCCGACCTCCGAGCCGCCGTCACAGCCGGCCGCGCCCAGCGCCACCGCGACCATCAGCCCCATCCACCTGCGCATGTCCGTCTCCCTGCGTCTGGAAACGACGGCGCCCGGGCGCACGTCGGCCTCGGGCAATCTAGTGACCGGAGGCTGGTTTCGATAGCAGAACCCCCGGGGGTTCCCATGAACGAACGCCCGTCGCCGCCCCCCGTTACCGTTGTGAACGAGAAGATCACGAACGTTTACACGCCGCGGTCCGATGTCTCTCTTGTGCGGCGTGCTCTCCCGACGGGCGCGCAGAAACGCAGCCGACACGGCGACCGTTCGCGGTCGCCGCAGGGTGCAGAGGTCGCGCGCCGCGCGGTGATGACGCGGTGCGCACGGGGTGGCTATGAGCGACGACAACACGGGGACGACCGAGACGCTGCGGATGTGCGTGACCTGCGGCCGGATGCACAGCCTGGCCGCGCGGCGCTGCGCCACCTGTCGCCAGAGCTTCGTGGCGAACGGCTCGCGCACGCGGCGCATCGCCCGAGCGGGCGACCCGGGAGGCGGCGTGCCGCTCTTCGAGGTCTCGCGCCGGCCGATCCCGCGCTCGCCCGGCACGTCGGTCTCGCGCCGGGTCGCTCCGCGGTCTGGCGCGCCGCGGGTCGTCGTGGCCACTCAGGGCTGAACGACGAGACGGGTTACACGGATGATGGCTCGATGATGGAGGGCCTGGTGACGAAGAGCGGTCGCTTCGACGTGCGCGAGATTCAGTGGCGCGACAACAAGACCTCGATCCGGGACCTGACGTTCCGGAACGTCCGGCGGCGCTCGCCGAACACCGTGGTCGCCCGGCGCCCCGCCGCGGCCGAGCAGTGTGTCGACGCGGCCCCCGACACGCGCCACATCGCGGCGTTCGGTGTCGACGGCGCCCTCGCCGGGACCGTGCGCATCGCGCCCCTGCGAACCGAGTCCGCGCGTCGCGATTGGCAGCTCGGCGAGATGCCGAAGGGCTTCGTCGTCGCCGAGCTCCTCGGGCTCAGCGTCGCGGACGACGCGCGCGACACGCCGATCTCGGTGGAGCTCGTCACCGCGGCCTACGTCAGGGCGCGCTCGCTGGGCTGTCACGCCCTGGTGACCCGGGTCTGGGTCGAGCACGTCATGATGTACGAGGCCCTCGGCTTCTTCCGCTACCACGCCGGGTTCAACGACCCGCAGCGGGGCTTCGTCGTCCCGATGCTCCTCAACCTCCACGACGTGGCCTACCTGCGCCTCGTCGAGTCGCCCCTGACGCAGGCCGCCGCGCGCTACCTGAACCCCGACGACTACGGCCCGGAGCTCCTGCGCCGCTTCGCCGACGTGTGCGCCGAGACGCGCCCGCCGCGCTCCCTCGGCCGCGCGACCGGGGCCCCCGAGCTCGGCACCGTCGGCGCGGCCCCGGACCTCGATCTCGACATCGACGCCCTCGTCGCCGTGCTCGGCCAGGCCGCGCGGCAGCGCCTCGGCGTGGGGACGCGCCTGGTGGCGCCCGACCTCCCGAGCGACGACGTCTTCCTCGTCGTCCGTGGGACCCTCGGGCTCCTCGCCGAGGGCGAGGTCGTCCCGGCCTTCTACCTCGACGCCGGCGACGTGGTCGCCGAGCGGGCCTTCGCCGAAGCTGGCACCTCCGCTGGGCTCGCGATCATCACCCTGACCGAGGCGACCATCGTCCGGATGACCCGCGGCGAGCTCGACCGCGTCGTCGCGAGCGACCCCGAGCTCGGCGTGCGGCTCCTCCGCGCGCTGGTGGCGGGGCTCTCGACGCGCCTGGCCCGGCACCTCGCCCAGTGGCGCCTCGACCGCCGCGGTGATCCGGAGACCCGGCGCCGCAAGCGGGCGCGCCTCCAGGCCCGGGACGAGGCGCGGGCGCGGCCCGCCAAGTAGCCGCCAGTCGCCGTCCAGCGAGCATTTACGCAGGCCTTACCGCGGGCGCGGGGCTTCTGGGGTTGACTCTGGAGCACACCGAGCCCCAGGAGGCCCCATGCACCGCAGCCGAGCCCTCGCCGTCGCGCGAGGCGCCGCCCTCTTCGTCGCCGTCGCCGCCGTGACGGCGCTCGTCCTCTGGTCCCAGACGCGCAGCGTCCGTCGCGCGCCCCGGACCACGCCCGCGCCATCGGTGGTCACGCCCCACGAGCCCGCCCCCGCGCCGCGCGCCGTCGTCACAGAAGAGGTCGCGCCCCCGACGGTGACCGCGCCCGGAGCTCCCGTCCCTCCCGCCCAGGCCCCAGGCCCGGCGGCGCTCGACCGCAACGTCTACTTCTCGACCAGCAAGGCCATGATGGCGCCCGAGCTGGAGCTGCCCGAGCCGCCGGTCCTGGTCCCGCCGCCCCCGGACGCCGCCGGGCCTCGACGCGACCGCGTCTTCTTCTCGACCAGCAAGGCCATGATGGCGCCCGAGCTGGAGCTGCCCGAGCCCCCGGTCCTGGTGCCGCCGCCCCCGGACGACGCCGGGCCTCGACGCGACCGCGTCTTCTTCTCGACCAGCAAGGCCATGATGGCCCCCGAGCTGGACCTCGAGGCGACCCAGGGGCTCGAGCCGTGACGGTGGTGCTCGGGGCGGCGCTCACCCTGGCCTTCCTCGCGGTCGTCTTCGTCCCGCTCGAGCGCCTCTTCACCCGGAGGGAGCAGCCCCTCTGGCGTCACGAATCGGGGACGGACCTCCTCTTCTTCGCGATGCAGCAGACCGTCTGGCGCGCGGCGGCGCTGGCCGCGCTGACGGGGCTCGCGTCGCTGCTCGACGGCCTCGTCCCGGCCGGGCTGCGCGAGACCGTCGCGGGCTGGCCCCTCTGGGCCCAGATCGTCGCGGTGGTCCTGATCTGCGACGTCGTCGTCTACTGGGGGCACCGGCTCTCCCACCGGGTGCCGCTCCTCTGGCGCTTCCACCGCGTCCACCACACCGCAGAGCGCCTCGACTTCCTCGCCGCCTATCGGGAGCACCCGCTCGATGGGCTCTGGACCATGACCCTCGAGAACCTGCCGGCGCTCGTGCTCGGCTTCCCGCTCGAGCTCATCGCCGGCTTCGTCGCCTTCCGGGGCGTCTGGGCCGTCTTCATCCACAGCAACGTGCGGCTCCCGCTGGGCCCGCTCCGGGTGCTGCTGGGAGCGCCGGAGCTCCACCACTGGCACCACCACGCGGGAGCGGGCGGGCACACCAACTTCGCCAACCTCTCGCCGCTGATGGACGTCCTCTTCGGGACGTACTACCACCCTGACACCGACCCGCCGGTGCTCGGGTGCGCGGAGCCGACCCCGCGGGGCTACCTGGGGCAGCTCGCCTGGCCCTTCGTCGAGCCGTTTCGCCGGCCCTCAGGCGTGGGCGTAGCCGGCGGCCGGCGCGGCCTCGGTCCGGGCGGTGAACTTGTACCCCGAGCCGCGGATCGTCTTGATGAGCGATCCGCGCCCGCTGTGGCAGACGAGCTTCTTCCGGAGCTTGCCGACGAGGACGTCGATGCTGCGGTCGTAGGGATTCCACTTGCGACCGGCGACGGCGCCGAGGATCTCGTCGCGGCTCAGGACGCGGTTGGGCTTGCCGACGAAGGTCGACAGGAGCTGGAACTCGTAGCTCGTCAGGTGGACCAGCTCACCGTCCGGATCCCACAGCTCGTGGGAGCGGCGGTCGAGCACCCACCCCTCGAAGCCGACCCGCTCGTCCGATGACGGCGCCGAGGGGCCGACCGCGGCCGGCCGGGGCGCGGCGCCTCCGCTGTTGACCCGGCGCAGGACCGACCGGACGCGCGCCACGAGCTCGCGCTCGTCGAAGGGCTTGGTGACGTAGTCGTCGGCGCCGACCTCGAGGCCGACGATGCGGTCGACGACGTCCTGCTTGGCCGACAGGATGATGATCCCCAGGTCGCCCTCGGCGCGGAGCTCGCGCGCGAAGGCCAGTCCCGAGCCGTCCGGGAGCATCAGATCGATGATCACGAGGTCGGGCGGAGTCGCCTCCACCGCCGCGCGCGCGGCGGCGAGACTCGTCGCCATGTCGGCGCGGTAGCCCTCGCGTTCGAGGTAGCGCCGCAGGAGCTTCCCGATGCGCTCGTCGTCGTCGAGGACCAGGATGCGGGCTGCTGCTTGCATGGGTGCCTCCGTCTGTCGGAGGTCACAACGGGCACATCACGTGTGAACTTGAGTAATCGCCCGCAAAAAACCGCGCGTGGACGACGCCCTCGGGGCAATCCGCGGTCCGCGGTTAAGGCATCCCCGGATCCGCCCGATATAGAGGTTGGGCGTGCGCGTCGGACGCGCCGCCCCTCATCGACCGGGGGAGACCGATGCGCGCAGCTGTCGAGAGCCTGTTCCCAATCGTGGCCCTGGGCCTCGCGCTCGTCATCGCCCCCGCCGGCTGCACGGGCAGCGACTCCGACTCCCGCGCGCACCAGCTCGACAACCGCAGGACCCAGCTCGATCTCTCCAACGCCGACGCATTCGCGGGCGACGCCTGGCCCGACGGCGACGTGAAGGACGGGCCCCGGTCCGACGCCGGCCGAACGGACGCCTGGGCCCCGGACGCCGACGGTAGAGAGGATACCGGCGCGGGCGCGAGCGACTCCTGGGGCGGCTTCGACGACGCCGGCGGCGCGGACGGCTCGGGCGACGAGGACGCGGCCGGCGGAGCCGACACCGAAATGCCGGTGCCGGAAGACACCTGGACGGCGAGCGACACCTGGACCGCCGACGACACCAGCGGCGGCGGCGGCGACGACACGAGCGGTGGTAGCGGCGACGACGACACGATCCAGACCGCGAGCGACACCACCCAGGCCGCGACGGACACCAGCGCCCCGCCGGCCGATACCAACGTCGCGGAGGACACCTCGAGCGGCGGTGGGCAGATCGTGCCGCCCGGGATGAAGGTCGAGTGGTGCCGCCTCATCTACCCGGCCGTCGTGCAGTACCCCCAGGGTGGCTCGACCGACGTCTTCGCCCACGTGTCCGTGCCCGGGCAGACGGACATCACCGAGGTCCTCCCCGACCCCGCGCCGTGGCTCCGCGCGCAGATCGGCTGGGGGCCCGTCGCCGCGATCCCGTCCCACGACCCGAGCGCCTTCACCTGGGTCGAGGCCGATCCCGATCCCGACCCGCCCTCCAACCTCTTCTGGCGTTACGACCGCTACGTCACACAGCTCGCCATCGACAGCCCCGGGAGCTGGGACTACGTCGCCCGCTTCTCCGCCGACGCCGGCGCGAGCTGGACCTACTGCGACCTCGACGGCTCGCAGAACGGCTACATGGTCGGCGAGGCCGGGCGCGCGACCGTCGCCGAGTAGCGCCCGGGTCGACGGGTCGGTCGAGACGACCGCGGGCCGGCGGACATCGCGTCGACGGTCCACGCAACGACGGGGCGGTCGAGACGACCGCGGGCCGGCGGACATCGCGCCGACGGACCGAGCCGACCACGGGCCGATGGACCGCCGGGCGACGAAGCGCCAGACGCGATCGTCACCGCGCTGACGCGGCCCGGGGCTCAGCGCCAGAGGTTTGACGGCGGAGCCCGTCCCGAGGCCCGTCGAGGGCCGAATCTCCTGCGCGATCGACGCCTTCTCGCTGGCACGTGCGTTGCAGTCGGCACCCTCGGTCTGAGGTGCGCCCAGCGCACGGGGTCACGACGAGGTTGCCATGACGACGTTCCTACGCGCGGTCGCGACGATGCCCGCCTCACTCTGGGTGGTGGCGTCCTGCGGCGTGCTCGCCGGGGCCATGTTCGCCCAGGAGGTCAAGTCCGCCTCCGCCGCCCCGCCCGCCTCGCAGTCCGCGCCCGCCGCCCCCGAGCTGAGCCCCGCCGCGCCCGAGACCGGCTCCGGTGACGCGCCCGTCGTCGGTAGCAACGGCGGCACGCCGCTCCGCTTCCTCGACAGCGACCGCCGCGAGACCGCGAGCGCCGCCAAGCCCGCCGAGGCGCCCCAGTCCGGCTCCGGCCCGAGCGTCGTCGTCATCATCCTCCTCATCGCCGGCGCCGCCGCCTTCTACTTCATGAAGAAGGGCGCCCCGAAGGCCGCCGCCGGCAAGCGCAACGACAACAAGCTCGAGCTCCTCCACTCCATCCGCGTCGGCGGCCGCTGGCAGGTCGCTCTCGTCCGCGTCCCCGGCAAGACCCTGGTCCTGGGCGCGACCGAGAAGGGCCTGAGCCTCCTGACCGCCCTCGACCTCGACGAGAGCATCGACGAGGACCCGCTCGACGTCCTCGCCCCGCCCCGCACCGGGATTTCGGTGCCCGCCGGGCGCCCCCGCCCCGAGGCCTCGGCGCGCGCCCCCCATCAGAGCGCCACGCCGCCGCCCCGCGAGGGTCGGGCGCCGACGACGCCGCACCCGGACGCCTTCCTCGGCAAGCTCCTCGACGAGCTCAACGGCGCGCCGTCGCCGGTCCGTGAGCGCCCCCTCACACCGAGCGCCGAGGCGCTCCGGCAGCGGCTCGAGCGCTTCCAGCGCAAGGCTGGATGACCCCCGGACGGAGCCCTCGCACCGCATGAACCCGCGCCCCCGTCACCTGAGCTCGATCGCCGCCGCCCTGCTGGCGGCTTTCGTCGTGGTGGGGGCGCTCCCGGAGAGCGCGAGCGCGCAGCCGGCACCCACCGCTCCCGGCCCGATCGCCGCGCCGCCCGACGCCGCGGGTCCCAGCGGTCCCACCGGCCCCCTGGCCGCCCCGGACGGCGCCCCTCCCGCGGCCAACCCGGATCACGCGCCCTTCATCTCGATCGCGCTCGGAGGCGGCGGCGACCAGGGCCTGTCCCCGGTCCTCAAGATCATCCTCCTGTTCGTCGCGCTGACCTTCGTCCCTGCGCTGTTCCTCGCGATGACGTCGTTCACGCGGATCATCGTCGTGCTGTCCCTCCTGCGCCAGGGCATCGGCGTCGTCCAGCTCCCGCCGAACCGGATCCTGGTCGCGCTGGCCCTGTTCCTGACCGCGTTCACGATGGCGCCGGTCTTCGGGCGCATCTACGACGAGGCGATGGTCCCGTACGACAACGGGGAGCTCACGGAGATGCAGGCGCTCGACGCGGCGATGGCCCCGATGCGCAAGTTCATGCTGAGCCACACGCGCGAAGCGGATCTCATGCTCTTCATCGAGATCCAGGGCGGCGAGCGGCCGTCCACCGCCGAGGAGGTCCCGACCCTGACCCTCGTCCCGGCGTTCATCCTGAGCGAGCTGAAGACGGCGTTCCAGATGGGCGCCCTGCTCTTCCTGCCGTTCCTCGTCATCGACATCGTCGTGGCGTCGATCCTCATGTCGATGGGCATGATGATGTTACCGCCGGCGACGATCTCGCTGCCGCTCAAGATCATCGTGTTCGTCGCTGTCGACGGCTGGGGCCTCGTGATCCGCTCCCTCTCCGAGAGCCTGACGGGGTAGCGCCGTGTCACCCGATCAGATCAGCGATCTCCTCGCAGACGTCTTGCTGACCATCTTCGCGATGTCGGCGCCGGTGCTGTTCGCCGGCCTCATCGTCGGCTTCGTCATCTCGATCTTCCAGGCGGCCACGCAGATCCAGGAGGTCACCCTGGTCTTCATCCCGAAGATGCTCGCCGCCGGCCTCGTGATGTGGCTCGCCGGCCCGTGGATCTTCGAGCGCCTCAGCGTCTTCTTCCACCAGGTCGTCTCCGCCCTCCCCGGGGCGGCCGGAGGGATGTAGCGGATGGCCGGAGCACCCGAGGCCCGCGGCGACGTCGGCCCCCCGCGCCGGCTCGGCATGAGCGAGATGCTCATGCCCGGGCTGATGATCGGGATCCTCGGCCTGATGATCATGCCGCTGCCGACGGCGCTGCTCGACTTCCTGCTGACGCTGAACATCACCGTCAGCGTGGTCGTGCTGCTGACGGCGATCCACGTCCGGCGGCCCCTCGACTTCTCGGTCTTCCCGAGCCTGCTGCTCGTCACGACCCTCTTCCGCCTCGGGCTCAACGTCTCGACCACCCGGCTCATCCTGCTCAACGGCGGCACGGATGGCGCGGACGCGGCGGGCCACATCGTGCAGACCTTCGGGAACTTCGTCGTGGGCGGCAACTACGTCGTCGGCATCGTCGTCTTCCTGATCCTGACGCTCATCAACTTCATCGTCATCACCAAGGGCTCGGGCCGCATCGCCGAGGTGTCCGCGCGCTTCACCCTCGACGCCCTGCCCGGCAAGCAGATGAGCATCGACAGCGACCTCGCCTCCGGGCTCCTGACCCAGGACGAGGCCCGCGCCAGGCGCGCCGAGGTCGCCCGCGAGACCGACTTCTACGGCGCCATGGACGGCTCCTCGAAGTTCGTCCGCGGCGACGCCATCGCCGGCCTCGTCATCACCGGCATCAACATCCTCGGCGGCCTCTTCATCGGCGTCGCCCAGAACGGCCTCGACTTCGGCGACGCGGCCGCCCTCTACACCGTCCTGACCATCGGTGACGGCCTCGTCAGCCAGATCCCGACGCTCCTCATCTCGACCGCCGCCGGCATGGTCATCACCCGCGCCGCCGAGGAGAGCGACCTCGGCGGGCAGGTGGTCAAGCAGACCCTGACCAACCGCTCCGTGCTGTACGCCGCCGCCGGGATCCTCGCGATCCTCGTGCTGGTCCCAGGGATGCCGGTCCTCCCCTTCGTCATCCTCGGCGTCGGCCTCGTCGTCGCCGCGCGCCGCGTCAAGGCGAAGACCGCCGCCGGGACGGGCCGCGCCGGGGCCGCGCAGGGCGCCGCCGCCAAGCGCGCCGAGAAGGCCAAGACCGAGGACGAGGAGCTCGCCGAGCTGATCGCCGTCAACGTGCTCCAGCTCGAGGTCGGCTACGGGCTCATCCCGGTGCTCAGCAAGGCCGGCAACGACACCGTCGTCAAGCGCATCGCCGGGCTCCGGAAGAACCTCGCCCGCGAGCTCGGCATCATCCTCCCGCCGGTCCACGTCCGCGACAGCGCCGACCTGGGCGCCAACGAGTACCGCCTCCTCATCCACGACGTCGAGGCCGCCCGGGCGACCGCCATGCCCGACCGCCTGCTCGCGATGGACCCCGGCGACGTCCGCCAGAAGATCCAGGGCATCGAGACCATCGAGGCCGCCTTCGGCCTGCCGGCCCTGTGGATCCGCACCTCGCAGCGCACCGAAGCGGAGCTCGCCGGATACACCGTGGTCGAGCCCGAGGCCGTCATCATCACCCACCTGAGCGTCGTCTTGCAGCGGAGCGCCGCCAAGCTCCTCGGCCGCGAAGAGCTCGGCCAGCTGCTCGAGATCGTCGCGCAGCGGAACCCGAAGATCGTCGAGGAGCTGGTCCCGAACGTCCTGTCCCACGCCGAGCTGCTCAGCGTCCTGCGCGCGCTGCTGTCGGAGCAGGTCTCGATCCGGGACCTGCGGACGGTCCTCGAAGCGCTGGCCGAGGCGTGCCGGTACGGCAAGGCCCTCCACTTCCTCGTCGACCAGGTCCGGATCCGCCTGGGGCCGGCCATCGTCCAGCGCTTCACCGAGGTCGACGGCAAGCTCCACGCCGCGATCTTCGACGCCGCGACCGAGGACCTGCTCCGGAGCTTCGTGCTGCGCAACGAGGGCGACTCCAACCTCGCCCCCGACCTCGCGTCGGCGCAGGCGCTGGTCGGTCAGCTCCAGAGCGCCTATCAGAGGATGGAGGCCAGCGGGCACACCCCGGTGGTCCTCACCCCGCCCGATCTCCGCTGGCCGCTCCACCGGTTCGTGAGCCGACTCATCCCGAACCTCGCGGTGATGGCCCAGACGGAGCTCCCCACCAACCTCGACGTGGTCGCCGCGGCGACCCTCAGCATCGCGACCCCGCGCCGCCAGGGCGGCGGTCGCATCCCCGTCCCCCCACGAGCCGGCTGATCCCCCGAGCCCGGCTGCGAAAAGGTAGAGCTGGATGGATGTCATCGATCATACGAACGGCGGTCACGCGAGCGGCGGGCGTGGGACCGGGCGCTCTCCGGGCGACCCGGAGCGATCGCGGAGCGCGGTCACGGCGCCGCCGGGGCTGGGCCCGACCCGCGTGTTCCGGGCGAGCGGGATGCGCGAGGCCTTCGCCCGCGTGAAGCAGGAGATCGGCCCCGACGCGATCATCCTCGGGACCCGCGACATGACGCGCTTCGACGCCGACCCCGCCGAGCGCTTCGAGGTCGTCGCCGCCTTCCCCGCCGAGGGCGCCGCCAGGCGCGGAGCCCAGCCCGCCTGGAGCCCGCCGCGCATCCAGCGCTCCAACGGGACGTCCCACCACGAGCCCGCGCCCGCGCGCCACCACGAGCCGGCGCCTGCACGCTTCCACGAGCCCGCCCCCGCGCGTCACCACGCCCCGCCTCCGCCCGTGCCCAGCCCGCGAGCGCCCATCGGCCCACCGCCGGAGGAGCGCGCGGAGCTCGCCGAGCAGCAGCTCGGGCAGCTCCAGGAGGCCATGCGCTCGCTCGAAGCGCAGCTGTCGAGCGTCCTCGACGCCAACCGCGCCATGCACGACGAGCTCTCCAAGCTCTCGCGCGCCCGCATCTCGGCCGAGGCCGCCGCCCCGACCAGCGAGAGCGCGGCGCTCCTGGTCGCCGCCGGGGTCGAGCGCGACGTCGCAGAGCACCTCGTCACCCGGGCCGTCCGCCGGGTCGCTCCGCGGCGCGGCGTGGCCGTCGCGCGGCCGCCCGACCTCGCCGAGGAGATCCACCGGACGCTCCAGGTCGCCCGCCCGCTGTGGCACCAGCCGAGCGGGACCGTCTGCGCCCTGGTCGGCCCGACCGGCTCCGGCAAGACGACGACGCTCCTCAAGATCGCGGCCCTGGCGCGCTTCGCCCACGGCCGGACCGTGGCGTGCGTGACCACCGACGTCGACCGCATCGGCGCCTACGAGCAGCTGGCGCTCTATTGCGAGGTCATGGGCCTGGCGCTGGTCGGCGCCGGCGACCGGGACGCCGTCGAGGCCGCCCTCGACGACCTCGCCGAGGTCGACCTCGTCCTCGTCGACACCCCGGGGCACAACCCCTTCGACGCCGAGGCGCGCCACGGGCTCCTCAAGCCCATCGCAGCCCGGGAGATCACCCAGCACCTGGTGATCCCGGCCACGCTCGCGACCGGGCTCATCGGCGACACCATCGAGTGCTACAGCGGCCCCGCGCTGACCTCGCTCATCCTGACCAAGATCGACGAGGCCCGCGGCCTCGGCGCGCTCCTCGCCGCCGCCATCGCCAGCGACGTCCCCGTCAGCCACACCTGCGACGGCCAGGACATCCCCGACGCCATCCACGCCATCGACCGCGCGCGCATCACCCGCGAGCTCCTCGCCCAGGCCTCGTGAACCCCGGACCGGACTTCCCCCAATGAGCGCTCCGAGCCCCACCGACCCGATCATCTATCGCCCCTTCGCCCCCGAAGCGCGGCCGCCGCTCAAGGTCCTCGCGGTCGCGGGCGGCAAGGGCGGGACGGGCAAGACCAACCTGGCCGTGAACCTGGCCGTCGCCGCCGCCGAGGGGGGCCGCCGGGTCCTGCTGATCGACGGCGACGCGGCCCTGGCCAACGCCGACGTGCTGCTCGACGTGGCGCCCCGCCATCACCTCGGGGACGTCCTCGCGGGGACCCTGCCGATCGAGGACGCGCTGATCGAGTCCCGCTACGGCGTGACCCTGCTCCCTGGCGCGTCGGGGGAGCTCGCTGTCGAGCGCCTCGGGGACGAGGCCCGGTTGGCGCTGCTCGGGGCCCTCGAGGGCCTCGGCGACGCCTACGACGTGGTCGTCATCGACACCGCCTCCGGGGTCTCGCCCAACGCGCTCTTCTTCGCCGGGGCGGCCCAGCAGATCGCGCTGGTCACCACCCCCGAGCCCACGGCCCTGATCGACGCCTACGCCGGCCTCAAGGCGCTGGTGAAGCGGCACCGGGTCGAGCAGGCCCAGCTGATCGTGAACCAGGCCGCCGGGGGCGCGATCGCGGTGGAGGTCCACGAGCGCCTCGCCCACCTCGCGCGCCGCTTCCTCGGGGTCGAGGTCCGGCTGGCCGGCTGGCTGCCCTTCGACGCCCTGGTCCATCGGGCGGTGATGCGCCGCGTACCGGTGCTCGTGGACGCGCCCGACGCCGCGTTCGCGGACCGCCTCCGGGGCCTCTCCGACTATCTCCTCGGTCAAGACGCGCTCGACAGCGGCGACCGTTTGAGGTTCTTCTGGCGACAGCTGCTGGCGGCGCCCCGTGATAGGATGGCTCCGGCGGCCGACCCCGATCCGAGAACATGAGCAAAGACGAGCTGACCCGACAGCGACGCAAGAAGGCGTACGCGAAGTTCGCGCGGACCGAGAGCCCGGCTCCCGTGTCCGATGACGACTACTCCGAGCTGGCCCAGAGGTACGCTTATCTGGTCCATCGGTGGGCGCGGCGCTACGCGGGCACGAGCATGGCGGTCATCGACTGGGACGATCTCGTCTCGGTCGGGATCATGGGGCTCATCCAGGCCAAGCAGCGCTTCGATCCGTCGAGCGGCAAGCCCTTCGAGGTGTACGCCGAGTTCCGGATCAAGGGCGCGATCCTCGACGAGCTACGCCGGGTGGACCCGTTCTCCCAGCCGCTGCGCCGGAAGGTCCGGCGGCTGACCCGGGCCATGGAGGAGCTCACCAACGAGCTCGGGCGCGAGCCGACGGACAACGAGCTGTCGAAGTGCCTGGGCCTGACGATCGAGGACGTGCGGCGCCTCCTGCAGCAGGTGCAGCACCTCCGTCAGACGTCGGTCGAGGAGATCGACCGCCACTCGCTGAGCCGCGACCTCGCGATCAGCGGCTGGAGCCGGACGGACCTGAAGGTCGCGCTGTCCCAGGCGATCAAGCGGCTCGACAAGCGGAACCAGACGATCCTGTCGCTCTATTACTTCCAGGGCCTGTCGATGGCCGAGATCGGCAAGGTCATCGGCGTCACCGAGGCCCGCGTCTCGCAGCTGCACAGCGGGGCGGTCAAGGACCTCCGCTTCGCGCTGACGGGGTCGACGAAGAGGCCGTGAAGCGTCGCCGCCCGGTGACGCTGGCGGCGCTGGTCACGGGGCTCGTGCTCGGGGTGGGCCTCCCCCTGCCCGCCCGCGCCGAAGGCCCCGGCGGCGGCACCCGCGGCAGCACCAGCCGCGGCTCGCTCGCGGGCGCCTTCGACATGCCGATGGCGGGCGCCGGCTACCGCTTCTACGGGCCGGTGGCGAGGCGCCAGGCCCACTACGCGACGGTCGAGCTCGCGGCGCTGGTGGCGCGGGCGGCGCGGGTCCTCCAGCGCGAGGTGCCGGGGCCGCCGCTGGTCCTCGGGGACATGAGCGCCGAGCACGGTGGCCCCCTCCGCCGCCACGCCTCGCATCAGTCCGGGCGCGACATCGACGTGATCTTCCTGGCGCGAGACGCCTCCGGCGACGCCGTCGAGTCCGGCCGCTTCGTCCGCTACGACGGGCGTGGGGACTGCGTCAGCGACGGCTGCGACCTCCGCTTCGACGCCGAGCGGAACTGGTGGTTCGTCCGGACGCTGGCGGTCAGCCGCGAGCCCGCGGTCCAGTGGATCTTCGTGTCGAGCCCGCTCCGGGACCTGCTGCTGGCCTGGGCCGAGGCCCACGGCGAGCACCCCGAGGTCCTGAAGCGCGCCCGCCGCCTCCTCCGCCAGCCCGGCGACTCGGCGCCCCACGACGACCACTTCCACGTGCGCATCTACTGCCCGCCCCAACGCGCCGCGGGCTGCGTCGACGCCAAGCCCCGCTGGCCGTGGGTCGACGCCGAGGGCCGCGCCTCCGCGATCCGCTGACGGCTCTCAGGCCTCTGCCACCGGGAGCGGACGGGACGTCCGCGGGCCGAGGCGATCCGCGACCGGGCAGCGGGCCGGTCCCGCTGGCCCGCGGTCGTCGCGACCGCTCCGACACACGTCGTCACCGCCTACCGTTGCGGTCTTGGCGCTCCATCGAGGTCAGCGGGCGCGGGTCAGGCGCTCCAGCGCTGGCCGGCGAGGTCGTCGAGCTCGCGCTGCTCCTTCTTGCGGAGCTCCGCGATGGCCTCGGCGTGGACGTAGTCGTAGACCCGCTCGCGGCTCCGGACCTGCTGCTTGCGCTGGTACATCTCGGCCCGGGCGGCGTCGAGGACGCGGGCGCTCTCGGCGAGGAGCTCCTCGCCCAGCTCGCGGTCCACGCGGGCCCGGGACCGGTTGGTCCAGAGCAGCTCGCGGTTGAGCCCCGACAGGACCCCGCCGCGCGTGAGCTCGGCCTCGGCTCGCGCCTGCGCAGCCTCGATCTCGGCGACGACCGCCGCCGCCTCCTCCCGCTCGCGCTCCGCCTCGGCCAGGGCCACCAGCGACGCCTGCTCACGCAGCACCGCGATGCGGACCAGCTTTTGTGCAATGCGCTCGCGTCGGTTCATCAAGCTCTCGCTCAGGAGGTTCTCGCGGAGGTCACAGGAGACAACGGACGTTGCGCTCCCAAGGTTTAGTACAACTTTCGGCAGCGAACGTAAAGCCTTGAACTTGCTCGGCATTTTGTTCCCATACCACCCGGCACATCTTGCCCATCCCGGTCCCGAGCTCGGTCGTCGGGAATACGGTCACGGCGCCCCAGCCACCTGGCACGGGATTTGCTGCATCGCCACGAGGACACCAGGAGGACGAGCGTGCGCCCGACCCACATCCTGATCGCCTCGCTGATCACCGCGACCGCGCTCTCCGCCGCGGCCTGCGGCAGCGTGAGCCACATCGGCGAGTACAAGCCGAAGCAGCGCGACTACCAGAGCCCGGTGGACCTGACGGCCACCAAGAACGACTCGACCAACGGCTCGCTCTTCGCCAGCTCGGCGCCCGCGGCCTATCTGTACGCCGACCAGCGCGCGATGCACATCGGCGACATCGTCACCATCAACGTCAGCGAGGAGGCCGACGCCAAGCGCGGCGCCGTCACGGATTTGACGCGGAGCGCCAGCGTCGACCTCCAGATCTCGAAGTTCCTCGGCCTCATCAAGCTGCTCGGCGACACCATCAACAACGGCGACCTCATCGCCGCCGGCCAGGGCAGCGACTTCTACGGCGCCGGCGAGACCAGCCGCACCGAGCACGTGCGCGCGACCGTCCCCGCCCTCGTCAAGCAGGTCCTCCCCAACGGCAACCTCTTCATCGAGGGCCACCGGGTCATCCTGGTCAACGAGGAGGAGCACCACTTCTACGTCAGCGGCGTGGTCCGCCCGGTCGACATCCAGGACGACAACTCCGTCGACTCCGGCCGCATCGCCGACGCCGAGATCGAGTTCACCGGCCGCGGCGTGGTCAGCGAGAAGCAGCGCCCCGGATGGCTCCAGCGCGGCCTCGACCTCATCGCCCCCTTCTAGCGAGGGCCCAGCACCCCGCTCTCCACCCCCCGGAGATAAGATGGCCAAAGGAATCTACGTCGCGACCTCGGGCAGCATGGCGCAGCTGCGCCACCTGGAGACCCTGTCCAACAACCTCGCGAACGCCCGGACCGCCGGCTACAAGGGTGACCAGCTGACCTTCGAGACGGTGCGCGCCCGCCACCACCGGCAGAGCGACCCCGCCGCCGCCGACCCCGCCGGGCTCGACAAGCACTACGTCGACGTCCACGACCGGGTCGCCGACCTCGCCCCAGGGGCGGTCACCAGGACCGACAACCCCCTCGACGTGGCGATGACCGGCAACGGCTTCCTCACCATCGAGACCCCGCGCGGTCGTCGCCTGACCCGCGACGGCCGGATGCTCATCGGTCGCGACGGGACGCTCCGGACCACGAGCGGCCACGCCGTCCTCGACCGGAACGGCCGCAGCATCCAGCTGCCCCCCGACCGCGTGCCGGTCATCGACGAGCGCGGCCACATCCGCGCGGGCTCCAGCGAGGTCGCGCGCCTCGGCGTGGTCACCGTCGACATGAAGGCCGGGCTCGACAAGGACGTCGACGGCTTCTTCGTCCCGCCCACCGAGGCCGCCGCCGCGAGCGCGGACCTCACGGTCATGCAGGGCCACGTGGAGGAGTCCAACGTGCGCCCGGTTCAGATGATGCTCGAGCTCGTCGAGGTGCAGCGGACCTTCTCCGCGCTTCGACAGGTCATCTCGGCCTCGAGCGAGATGGACGCCCAGGCCGCGCGCCTGGCGAACGGTTGATGATTCGAACAGGAGACGACGCCCGATGATCCGCTCCCTGCACAGCGCCGCCTCCGGGATGGAGGCACAGCAGACCCAGATCGACGTCATCGCCAACAACATGGCGAACGTGAACACCACCGGCTTCAAGAAGGCCCGCGCCGAGTTCCAGGACCTCCTCTACCAGGAGATCGCAGGGGCGACGCAGGACCAGGTGCGCTCGGGCGGCAGCGGCCGGCCCGCGCCCATCGAGGTCGGCATGGGGACGCGCCTGGTCGCGACCCAGAAGATGTTCGAGGTCGGCGACCTCCAGCAGACCCAGAACCCCCTCGACGTGGCCATCGAGGGCGACGGCTTCTTCCGCGTGCGGATGGCCGACGGCACCCGCGGCTACACCCGCGCCGGCGACCTCAAGGTCGTGGCGAGCGGCCAGCTCGTGACCAACCACGGCGACCCCGTCGAGCCGCCGATCTTCATCCCGCCCGAGAGCACCCAGGTGACCATCGAGAAGGACGGCACCGTCAAGGCGCTCCAGCCCGGCGACGTCACCCCGGTCGAGGTCGGGCGCATCGAGCTGACCCAGTTCGCCAACCCCGTCGGCCTCAAGAGCCTGGGGCACGGCATCTACCTCCAGACCGAGGCCAGCGGGCGCCCCATCGACGGCCGCCCCGGCGAGGACGGCCTCGGCGAGCTGGCCCAGGGCTTCCTCGAGGGCTCGAACGTCAAGGTCGTCGAGGAGATGATCGACCTCATCGCCGCCCAGCGCGCCTACGAGATCAACTCCAAGGTGATCCAGGCCGCCGACCAGATGCTCGGCGAGACCGCGCAGCTCCGGTGACGCGCGACGCTCCCGCCGCGGCCCCTCCCCTCGCCTCGCTCGTCCAAGGAGCCGCCCCATGACGGCCGCCCTGCTCGTCCTCCTGCTCGCCGGCGCCCCCGCCCCGGACGCCGACGCGCCCGTGCGCGCCGCCGTCGAGGACGCCGTACGCCAGCGCCTCTCCCTCGGCGCCGACGCGACGGTCCGCGTCAGCGACATCGCCCCGGCAGAGCCCGAGCTCCTGCGCAAGGCCAAGCGCATCAGCGCCATCACGCTGCCCCCGGGCGAGCGCGGCGTAGGCCGCGTCACCGCGCGCGCCACGGTCATCCCGCGACGGGGCGGAGAGCCGCGAGACACCTGGATCGTCGCCCGGGTCACGGTCGAGGTCCCGACCGCGGTGACGACCCGGCGCGTCAAGCGCGGCGAGACGCTGACCCCGCGGGACGTCGCGGTCGCGCTGCGCCCCCTCGACGAGGGGACCCTCGCCGCCCCCGAGCTCGCCATCGGGCGCGTCGCCCGTCAGGTCCTGGCCGCAGGGGAAGCGCTCCGGGCCGAGCGGCTCGCGCTCCCGACCCTCATCCACCGCGGCGACCGGGTGACGACGGTCGTGACCGGCCGCGGCTTCCGGGTCCGCGCCGCCGGCGAGGCGCTGTCTCGGGGCGCGCTCGGTGCCGAGATCCCGGTCCGCGTGGTGATGACCGGCCGGGTGGTGACGGCCAGCGTCGTCGGGCCCGGTCAGGTGGAGGTGCTGCGATGACACGGCGGCGAAGTACGTTCATTAGATCGTTGGGCGTCGCGCTCGTGACGCTCGCGACGCTCTCCGCGTCCAGCGACGCGAGCGCCGTCCGCATCAAGGACATCGGCTACTTCGAGGGCGTCCGCCCGAACCAGCTCATCGGCTACGGCCTGGTCGTCGGCCTCGACGGCACCGGCGACTCCGAGCGCGCGGCCTTCACCCCGCAGACCCTCGAGACCCTGCTCTCGCGGGTCGGGATCCGCGTCGACTCGGCCCAGCTGACCCTGCGCAACGTCGCCGCCGTGATGGTGACCGCGAGCCTGCCGGCCTTCGCCAAGCCCGGCGCGACCATCGACGTCACCGTCAGCTCCATCGGCGACGCCCGGAGCCTCGCCGGCGGGACCCTGCTCATGACCCCGCTCAACGGCGCGGACGGCCAGGTCTACGCCGTCTCCCAGGGGACGCTGAAGGTCGGCAGCGCCGCCATCCCCTCGTTCTCGGCCCGTCAGTCGGCCTCGCGCCGGAAGCTGAACGTCGGCCGCGTGCCCGACGGCGGCCTGGTCGAGCGCGCGGTCCCGGTCACCCTCGGCGAGGACGGCGTCCTGCGCCTGCTGCTGTCGCGCCCGGACTTCCAGACCGCCATGAGCGTCGCGGACGCCGTCAACGGTCTGACGGCGACCATGACGTCGGCGGCTCCCGGCGGCGGCGCGGCGCCCGGAGCGCCCGCGTCGGTGACCGGCCCCGGTGGCGCCGGCGGTGGCGCCGAGGCGGCCGCCCGCGTCGTCGACAGCTCGACCATCGAGATCACCGTGCCCGAGGTGTTCGGCGAGGACATCGCCGGCTTCATCGCCCGGGTCGAGATCCTCGAGGTGCGGCCCGACGCGGTCGCCCGGGTCGTCGTCAACGGCCGGACCGGCGCCGTCGTGCTGGGCGGCAGCGTCCGGCTCTCGCGCGCCGCCATCGCCTACGAGGGGCTCACCCTCGAGCTCGCCGGGCAGCCGCTCGCGCCCGAGCCCGCTGAACCCGCCGCGGGCGGCGCGGGCCCCGGCGCTCCCCCTGCCCCAGGGGCCCCCGCGGCCGTGACCGCCACGGCGCCCGAGCCCGCCGTCACTCGGGAGATCGTCCCGAGCGGCCTCCACATCGTCGACGAGTCGACGACCCTGGCCGAGCTCGTGGCCGGCCTCAACGCCCTCGGCGTCACCGCCAACGAGCTCATCGACATCCTCGAGGCGCTGTCGGCGGCGGGCGCCCTGCACGCCGAGCTCGAGGTGCTGTGATGGGCTTCGGCATAGACGGGCCCAACCTCGACGTCGCCCTCGCTCGGGCGCGCCTCGACGCGCCCCACCTCGACGCCAGCCGACGCCCGGGGGACGACCCCGAGCTCGCGGAGGCGGCGACCCAGTTCGAGGCGCTCCTGATGAAGCAGCTCGTGGTGGCCCTCCGAGACAGCGCCAAGCTAGGCGGCGACGGCGACGAGAACGTCATGACCGAGCACCTGATCGAGGACGCCCTGGCGACCCACCTGGCCCGATCGGGCGGGGTCGGCCTCGCCGACATCATCGTGCGTGACGCGGACGGCGCCCTGCGACCGAACACGACGCCCTTCGTCGGGCTCGGGCTTGGTCCGACCGTCTCCCCCGTGCATGATGTGGACCGGGCGGCGAACCATCCCGACACGCCGAGCGACGCCCTCGCCGCCCCCTCGACGTCGTCGCTCCCGCTCGCCGAGCGGCTACCGCCGGACCACGATGCGTGGCTCGGAGACGAAGACGCGGCGGGGACGCTCCGCAGGCTTCTCGGGCCCGCCGCGAAAAAAATCGACCCGGGGCCTTAATGAAATCGGTGAGGGTCCCGTTAACCTCATCGAGTTTCCTCTATCCGCGGTGAAAACCATGGATCCTACGCGACCTATCAGTTCCAAGCCCGTTCGTGAGCCAGGCGCTCGCGGTGTGGCCCGTGCCCCGAAGGTCCCCGACGCCACCCAGCCCGGAACCGGGTCTGCGGCGGCCGAGGTGGCCGAGAGCATGGGCGGCGCCAAGAAGGCGCTCGAGGCCGGACACGCAGAGACCGCCAAGGTCGACGCGTCGACGCTCGACTCGCTGCGCGAGGCCTTCGAGAGCGGCTCCTACGATGTCGACGCGGACGCGCTCGCCGACCGCATCCTCGACGACGCCTTCGGCGAGGAATGGCTGGGATGAACCCCGCCGTGGCCGAGCTGTGCGAGCGCCTCGACGTCCACGTCGAGCTGCTCGATCGCCTCGTCGAGGCGACCCAACAGCAGAAGAAGGCGCTGCTCGGCTATCGGCCCGGTACGGCCGAGCGCGACGAGCGGCTGTCTGCGGCCAACGCTCGCCTCACGGAGCTCGTGACCGCCGTGGACCGCCACGGCCCCCGTACGCGTGACGCCGCCGACGTGGTGGCGCGCTCCTACGGCCAGGCTGACTACGCCACCCTGTCGGCGCTCGCCGCGACCCTGCCCGAGCCCGAGCGCGAGGCGCTCCGCGAGCGGCTGAGCTGTGTCCGCTCGCTCACCGAGGCCCTCGCCGAGCTGTCCCAGATCAATCACCTGCACGCCCGGCGTGGGCTGCAGCTCGTGTCCGCCTGGCGCTCCATCGTGACGCGCGGCGAGACGACCCCGACAACCTATAACGCCAAGGGGCGGCCACGCTCCGATACCCCCACTGGGTCTCTCACCCTGAACATCTGACCGGTCGACGCCGGTCGGGGGGTCCCGTATGACGACGCTTCAACACATCCTCTCGATCACGAACAGCGGCCTGCAGACGAGCCAGGCCGTGGTCGCCTCGGCGTCGCGCAACATCGCGAACGCCAACACGCCGGGCTACGCCCACGAGACCCTCCCCCTGTCGAGTCAGCTCGGCGGCCTCGGCGTCGTGGCGGGCACCGCCATCGCCAGCCGCAACGCGCTCCTCGAGCAGGGGATCGCCGCGACTTCGGCGCGCCTCGGCTTCTACCAGAGCCAGACGAACCAGCTCGACTCGATGGAGCTCGCCTTCAACGACCTCGACGGCACCGGCCTCGGGATCTCGATGCGCGACTTCGAGTCCGCCGTCAGCGCGGTCGCCGCGAACCCGGCGAGCATCACCGATCGCGGCCAGATGCTCGAGAGCGCGCGGAGCCTCGCCGCCACCTTCGCTTCGACTCGTGAGTCGGTCGCCCGCGCGGCCAACGACGCCAACGAGCAGGCGGTCTCGATCGCGCAGGAGATCAACTCCCTCGCTCAGCAGGTCGCCCAGCTCAACAGCCGCATCCGCTCCGCCCGCCCGGGCGAGGAGCGCAACAGCCTCATCTCCCAGCGCGCCGCCGTCATCGACTCGATCGGCGGGCGCATCGGCGTGGACGTCGTCCCGCGGAGCGACGGCACGGTGTCGCTCATCTCGTCCAGCGGCCGCCCGATCGTCGACTCGACCTTCCCCGCGACGCTCGCCGTGAACGTCTCGCCGCCCCCGGCGAGCGAGGCCCGGGTCGAGTTCGTCGGCGAGGGCGACACGCGCCTCCCGGCCGGCTCGGTCGGCGGCGAGCTCGGCGGGCTCGTCGAGTTCCACAACGACATCGCCCAGCCGGCCCTCGAGCGCATCGACGAGCTGGCGTACAGCTTCATGGACGCCTTCAACGAGGCGCACCGCTCGGGCTTCACCCTCAACGGCGCCACCGGCTACGACTTCTTCGACCTGCCCAGCGGCGCCCAGGGCGCGGCGAGCAAGGTCGCCCTGTCCCGCGACGTCGACGGGCACCCGGAGAACATCGCCGCCGCCGCCGATCTGGCCGCGATCCCCGGCGACAACACCAACGCGCTGGTCCTTCAGGGGATCCTGAGCCAGGACGGCGTGATGGCGGACGGCTCGTCGGTCGTCAACGCGTGGGAGACGCTCGGGAGCTCGGTCAGTCACACCCTGCTACGGACCCAGGCCGGCGTCGACCTCGAGCAGGCCTCCCTCGACCAGCTCGAGAACCTCCTCGCGTCGGAGACCGGCGTCAACATCGACGAGGAGCTCATACGGGTGACCCAGGCCAACACCGCGCTGAGCGCCGCCAACACGGTGCTCCAGGAGCTGCAGACGATGACGGACACGATCCTCGGGATGGTGGGCTGATGCGCATCACCCAGCAGCTCGTCGCCAACATGGTCCGGCAGCGTAACGAGCGCGCCTCGGCGAACCTCTACGACGTGACCTCGCGGGTGACGGCGAACTCGGCCGTCGAGCGGCCCAGCCAGGACCCGGTGCGGGCGACCCGCATCAACAACCTCGAGCGCTTCGCCCACGATCTCGACATCCTCGACACCAGCCGGCGGACCATCAAGTCCGACCTGACCGCGGCCGAGAGCCTGATCGCGAGCATGCAGGACATCCTGGTGAGCGCGAAGGAGATCGCGATCGGCATGGCGTCGGACAACGCCAGCGACGACAACCGCGCGAACGCCGCGACCGAGGTCCAGCGCCTCCTCGACCAGCTCGTCGGGCTCGCGAACCGCCGCCAGCCGGGGGGCAAGTACATCTTCACGGGGCTCTCCGAGGGCGCCCAGCCCATCGCCGACGACGGGAGCTACCAGGGCGACAGCGGCGCGCGCCTGGTGGAGATCGGCCCCGGCGTCTCGATCGAGGCGACCATCACCGGCGACGACGTGTTCGGGCCCAACCAGGAGGTCCTGACCTCCATGCGCGCGCTCATCGGCGCGCTCACGCCCGAGGATCCGCCGAACCCGGCGCGGGACCAGGTGCAAGAGATTAGGGACACGTTCTCGTTGCTCGATCGGGGTCACGAGTACATCACCCTGGGGCGGACCGAGATCGGCGGGCGCCTGGCGACCATCGAGGACGTCGACAACCTCTCGCTCGACCTCCGCAACACCGCCGCCCTCGAGCACGCCGACCTGACGGCGGTCGACCTCGCGCGGCTCTCACCCGAGCTCTCGACGGCGCAGCACGTCCTCACCGCGGTCGTCGAGACGACGCGCTCGCTCATGCAGCAGGCGGCCTCCTCCTGGCTCCGCTGAGCAGCTGACCTCTGGGGATTCCCAGCTGAGGGCCTGACGGGTACTCCCCGCCAGGCCCTCGGTCGTTGTGGCACACTGATTTGTCTGCCGTGCGACTGAGCGGACACTGACCACGGATGACGCGAGACGATCGTCCCTCGCGTCGTCCACGGCAGGTCACCGCGCTCGCCGATGTGCCTCGACGGGCGCCCGAGAGTGGCATCGTCAGGCGCTCCATACGGGGCCTGGTAACGCGCGATCTCGGCGATTGCGGCGGCGTCTCCGGCGTTCGACCGAGATTCGCGCGTGAACCCCGCGAGTTTTTCGTGACCGAACGTAAAGAGACGGTGACTCGTCTGGGGTCGCGGAGGGCGTTCCGAATCGCGGGCCTTTACGGGCGGCTTACAGCGGGGAGTTGCCCTCGCCTACTCAACGCTTACCGCGGCCGTTCTCTTAAACAGAAAACTTACCCTTCTCTCCTCATGAGAATCCCGGTCCTGACGTTCTTGAGGACACCACCCCAGAGGGTACTCGAGGGTGGCTCCGGAAGCGGCTCTCCGCCTCCGAATCCCCGACAACCGCACCGGATCGAGCGAGGAATACGATGCCTCTGACCATCGGCACCAACAGCAGCTCTCTCGGCGTCCAGAAGGCGCTCAACACCTCCAACACCGCCCTGGGCGGGTCCATCAAGAAGCTGAGCTCCGGGCTCCGCATCACCTCCGCGGCCGACGACGCCGCCGGGCTCGCCGTCGCCGAGGGCCTCAAGGCCCAGACCCGCGGGTTCCAGCAGGGCATGTCGAACGCCCAGCAGGGTGTCGCGATGCTGCAGACCGCCGACAGCGCCCAGCAGACCATCTCCGACACGCTCATCCGGATGCGCGAGCTGGCCGTCCAGGCGAGCTCCGACAGCCTCACCGACACCGAGCGCGGCTACATCAACACCGAGTTCACGAGCCTCGCGACCGAGATCGACCGCACCACGTCGGTCACGGAGTACAACGGCCAGAAGCTCCTCGACGGCACGGCCGGCGCCGGCGGCACCCTGACCTTCCAGGTCGGCACCCGCAACACCGCCAACGACCGCATCACCATCGCGCTCGCCGACAGTGACTCGACGGCCCTCGGCGTCAACGCCGCGGCCGTGGACTCCCTGGCGAACGCCCAGGGCGCCATCGACTCGATCGACAGCGCGCTCGACACCCTCAACACCCAGCGCGCCGGCGTCGGCGCGACGATGAACCAGCTCGGCAAGGCCATCGACAACCTCGGGTCCCAGATCGAGAACCTGAGCGTGGCCGAGGGTGGCATCCGCGACGTCGACGTCGCCAAGGAGAGCGCCAACTTCTCCAAGCAGCAGGTGCTGCAGCAGGCGGGCGTGTCGATGCTGGCCCAGGCGAACGCGTCGCCGCAGTTCGCGCTGAGGCTCCTGGGCTGAGAACCGGGTTTCGGGGAGGCGGGCTCTTTGAGGAGAGAGCCCGTGGACCCGGGGGGGCGCTGCCGACCGAAGATTCGGCGGTTCCAAGGGAGAGGGGAGGCCATGAGCCTCCCCTTTCTCTTTTCTGATGTCCTGAACCACTCGCCCCGCTTGCGCCTCCTCGTCCGCCTCCGCCTCCTCGTCCGCCTCCGCTTCCTCGTCCGCCTTCGCCTCCGCCTTCTCCTCCGCCTCCGCCTTCGCCTTCGCCTCCGCCTCCACGTCGGCCTCCGCGCCCCGCCCGTCTCCTCCTGGCCCCGGCGATCACCCACCGAAAGCGCCGATCACCCGGCGTTCATGCGGATCTCCGCCCCCTCCACCCGCGCTCGAGACCTGGCTGTTCTCTTTTTTCTCGCAGCGATTTTAGGAACCTCCGCCCCCCCCCGTTGATTGGGGTGAGGCCGCAGCGCCGAAGGCAGCAAAGGCGACAAAGGCGACGGCCATTCCGAGACCCCATCACGGGGCCGCCGGATCTCACCACCCTCGACGCTCGGAGTGCGGCACATGCCTCTCAACATCAACACCAACCAGGGCTCTCTCGCCGTCCAGAACACGCTGAACCGCTCTTCCATCGCGCAGAGCAAGTCCATCGCGAAGCTCTCCTCGGGTCTGCGCATCAACAGCAGCTCCGACGACGCGGCCGGCCTGGCCGTCAGTGAGGGCTTGCGCGCCCAGACCCGCGGCTTCAGCCAGGCGATGTCGAACGCCAACCAGGGCGTGGCGATGCTGCAGACGGCCGACAGCGCCATGCAGACCATCTCCGACACCCTCATCCGTATGCGCGAGCTGGCCGTCCAGGCCTCCTCCGACGGCCTGACCGACACCGAGCGGGCCTACGTGAACACCGAGTTCACGGCCCTCGCCGGCGAGATCGACCGTATCTCGAACGCCACGGAGTACAACGGCCAGAAGCTCCTCGACGGCACCGCCGGCGCCGGCGGCACCCTGACCTTCCAGGTCGGCACGCGGAACACCGCCGACGACCGCATCACCATCGCGATGTCGGACACCGACTCGACGGCCCTCGCCGTCAACGCCGCCGCGGTGGACTCCCTCGCCAACGCCCAGGGCGCCATCGACTCCATCGACAGCGCCATCGACACCCTGAACACCCGCCGCGCCACCCTCGGCGCCACGGTGAACCAGATGGGCAAGGCCATCTCCAACCTCGGCACCACCATCGAGAACCTGAGCGTGGCCGAGGGCGGCATCCGCGACGTCGACGTCGCGATGGAGAGCGCGAACTTCTCGAAGTCGCAGGTGCTCCAGCAGGCCGGCGTGGCGATGCTCGCCCAGGCGAACAGCGCGCCGCAGGCGGCCCTCCGACTCCTCCAGTAATTCCCCGAGCCTGACCCGGCCCGGAGCCGGTGGCACCTGAGCCACCGGCTTCGGGCGTGGCTCCTCCGGAGGACCCATGCCATCCGTCAACTTCGCCGGTATCTCGTCCGGGATCGACTCCCAGAGCATCATCGACGCGACGGTCGCCGCCCAGCGCGTGCCGATCACTCGCCTCGAGAGCCGGAAGTCGGGCTATCAGGACCAGATCTCGAGCATCGGCAAGATGACCTCGGCGCTCAACGAGCTGAAGTCGATGATGGAAGAGATGGCGGACACGGCGAACGTGCTCGCGTTCAGCGCCGTCTCCGGAGACGAGGACCTGCTGACGGCGACCATCGACGGCGCCGCCAGCTCCGGGACCTACGAGCTCACCGTCACCGAGCTCGCCCGGGCCGAGAAGGACCGCTCGGCGGCCTTCGTCAGCAAGTACGAGCCGGTCAAGGCCGGCACGATCACGCTCACCGCGGCGGGCCAGGATCCCGTCGAGATCGAGGTCGAGGAGGGCGACACGCTCCTCGACGTGGTCGACAAGATCAACATCTCGGGCGCCAAGGTCGACGCGTCCCTCGTCAACGACGGCACCAACACCTATCTGCAGATCGTCGCGACCGACACCGGCTTCGAGATCGGCGGCAACGCCGACGACGCCCTGACGATCACCGAGAGCTACACCGGCACCGAGGGCACCGAGCTCGGGATGACCCAGGTCATCCAGGCGAAGAACGCCCTGCTCGAGATGGACGGGCTGCCCGTCGAGAGCCGCACGAACACGATGACCGACGTCATCGCGGACGTGTCGTTCACGATCAAGGACAAGGGCACGACCACGCTGCAGATCGACAGCGACCGCGAGGGCACCAAGGACAAGATCCAGGCCTTCGTCGACAAGTTCAACGAGATCCTCGACCTGGTCAAAGACTCGACCACGACCGCCAGCGGCGACCGCGCCATCGACGCCGACTCGTCGGTCCTCCAGATCCGCAACGACCTGCGCTCGACCGTCGCCGAGACCATCGAGGGGCTCGCGGGCAACGTGACCTCGCTCAGCCAGGTCGGGATCCGCACGAGCTCGACCGGCGACCTGGAGATCAAGACCTCCGACTTCGAGGCGATGCTCGACAAGGACCCGCGCGCCATCGGCCGCCTGTTCACGCAGGCCGACACCGGGATCGCGGCGAAGCTCATCGCCCGCGTCGAGCGCTACACCGACAGCATCGACGGCGTGCTCGGAAACCGCACGAAGTCGCTAAACCAGCGCATCGACGATGCCGATAAGCAGATCGGGCGCCTCGAGGACCGCCTCGAGTCGCTCACCCAACGCCTGACCCGACAGTTCACGGCGATGGAGCAGTCGCTGAGCGCGATTCAGCTCCAGAATCAGGCCCTGACCGCGGCGCTCTTCGGCGGCGAGTGAAGACCCGACGCCCCGCCCTGACGCCGCCACGCCCCCGACCCGCGAAGGGTCGGGGGTGACCCGCACCTCGCGAGGCCGCGAAGCTTTGCCCTAGGAGAGACGCGCATGACGCCTGGACTGAGAGCCTACCAACGCGTTCGCCTCACGACCGCCACGCCCCAGGAGCTGGTCGTCCTCCTCTATGAAGGGATGGTCAAGTTCACGACGATCGGGCGCCGGGACCTCGAGGCGAAGGACTTCCCGAACGCCGGGGTCGCGCTGACGCGAGCCATCGAGATCATCGGGCACATGCGCGACAGCCTCGACCACGATGCGGACCCGGGGCTGTGCGGCAACCTCGACCGGATGTACGCCGCCTGGAGTCAGGTCATCGCGCGCAGCCAGGTCGAGCAGGACCTGGCCTCCCTCGACGACGTCATCGCCCAGATGGACGACATGGCGTCGGCCTGGCGGACGGCCGCAGTCGAAGCCAGCCGCGCCGGGGGACAGTGATGGCCACCGCGCCGACCTCCCTCGCGCTGCGTCGCTTCGAGATGTACTACGAGCGCCTCGACGAGGCCCTCGACGCCGGTGACGTGGACCTCGTCCACGCCCTGGTCGAGGAGCGGGCCGAGGTCGTCGAGCAGCTCATCGCGACCCACGAGGGGCAGCAGCTCCCCGAGGCCGTGCGGACCCACCTCGTGGCCTGCGAGGAGGCGCTCCGGGCGCGCCTGACCGCGCTCCACGCGGAGATCGCCAGCGCCCTCGCGAACCAACGGATGCGTGGCGCCGCCGCGCTCCGGTACACGCGCGGCTGAACGATCGGGTGCTCTCCCCGCGGGCGCTCGAGCGTTCAGGAGGAACGTAGATGGACCTCGCTACCCTCATAGGACTCGTCCTCGGCTTCGGCATCATCCTGCTGTCGATCGTCACGGGGAGCGAGATCACGGCGTTCGTCGACATGCCCTCCCTGATGATCGTCTTCGGCGGGACCATCGCCGCGACGCTCATCCGCTTCCCGCTCAAGACCTGCCTCGGGAGCATCAAGGTCGCCCTCAACGCCTTCAGGACGAAGACCGCCAACCCGAGCGACATCATCAAGCGCACCGTCGAGCTGGCCGCCGTCGTCCGCCGCGAGGGGCTGCTGGCGCTCGAGAACGAGAAGGTGGAGGACCCGTTCCTCGAGAAGGGGCTCCGCTTGTGCATCGACGGCGTGGACCCGGAGTTCGTCCGCAAGGTCCTCGAGCGCGAGCTCGACCACACCGTCGAGCGCCACCAGGGCGGCCAGAAGGTCTTCAAGGCCGTCGGCGACGCCGCCCCCGCCATGGGGATGCTCGGGACGCTCATCGGCCTCGTCATCCTGCTCCGCAACATGGACGACCCCAAGGCCATCGGCCCCGCCATGGCCGTCGCCATCCTGACGACCTTCTACGGCTCGGTGATCGCGAACCTGTTCGCCATCCCCATCGCCGAGAAGCTCGAGGTCCGGACCCAACAGGAGATCCTCAACAAGACCCTCATCATCGAGGGGGTCGCGTCCATCCAGGAGGGGCGTAACCCGCGGGTGATGGAGGAGCTCCTCCGCTCGCACCTGCCGAGCGCCCAGGGGGCGTCCGACGACGCCGAGAAGGCCGACTGATGACGCGCCGAAAGCTGCCCGATCCCGGACTACCGGCGTGGCTCGCGACCTTCGCCGACATGATGACGCTGCTGATGGCGTTCTTCGTGCTGCTGCTGTCGATGTCGGAGATCGACGCCCTGAAGTATCGGGCCGTCGCCGGCGCCATGCAGCGCGCGCTCGGCGTGAAGATCGACAGCATCGTCGAGACGCTGCCCGACGGACAGAAGCGGATCGTGCAGTCACCGAAGTCGCCGGAGACCGGGGCGCCGTGCCAGCCGTCGGCGTGCGAGGTGTCGCAGCAGGCGATGGGCGAGGTCTCGGAGAGTCAGTTCGAGCTCATCAAGAAGGAGCTCGCCGAGTTCGCCGCCGAGCACAACCTGATCATCAAGCGAAAGGGCCACAAGGTCCTCATCCGGATCCAGGAGCAGGGGGTGTTCGGCTCCGGGAGCGACCGCATCTCGCCGGTGTTCCTGCCGACGATCGCCCGGGTGCGCGACACGCTCGCGAAGCTCGACGGTGGCATCCGCGTGACCGGGCACACCGACGACATCCCCATCAGCAACGGGCGCTTCCGCTCGAACTGGGAGCTGTCGGCCGCGCGGGCCGTCTCGGTCGTGCACGAGCTGCTGAAGGACGAGCGGCTGAAGCCCGAGCGGGTCTCGGCCATCGGCTTCGGCGACAGCCGGCCGCTGGTGCCCAACGTCGACAACGACACCCGGGCCATCAACCGCCGTGTGGACATCGTCGTCACCCCGGTCCCGGACTGACGTCCGTCACCGGGCGGGTGTCTCCGCGTAGAGACGGCGTCTCCAGCCGAGCGTCGCCGCGGCGCGACGCCCGCCGACCGCGCGAGTCGCGATGACGCAGTGAAACACTGGGTCGTCGGCGTCGTGGGAGGCCTGGCACGCGGCCTGCTCAGAGAGGCTTCGACACCCACGGTGCTCGAACCCCACACGGAGATGTCCCATGCGTTCCGCCACCCGCTTCGCCCCGGTCCTCGCGCTCCTGCTCGCCGCCGCCCCGATGGTCGGCTGCGACCGCCTCGAGACCGACGACGACTCCGGCGACGCCGTCGCCACGACCACCGCCGCCCTGGAGTCCGAGGCCGACGGGCAGGCCCTGGGCACCCTGGCCTTCCCGCGGGCGCTGGCCTTCCGAGTCCCGCCAGCGACGGCGCAGGAGCGGGTCGACGCGGTCAAGGCCTACATCGACGAGCACCTGAGCTGCGCGCAGGCCACGGCCAGCGCGACCGGGCTCGACATCACGTTCAGCACCGACTGCGCCTGGGCCGGCCAGCGCTGGACCGGTGACATCAGCATCAGCTACGCGGCGGACGGCTCGAGCGCGTCGCTCACGATGAGCGGGCTGAAGGTCGACGGCGCCACGATGACCGGGACGATGGAGATCACGCGTCACGCGCAGGGGCATGTCAGCGTAGCCGCCGACTGGGAGACGATCCGGGCCAGCGGTCGCGTCGTCAACGGCTCGTGGCAGGCCGAGTACACCTGGGACGAGGAGGCCTACACTGTCGTCCACGCCTCCCACGAGCTCGACGTCGACGGAACGACCGCGACCCTGACCAAAGACGGCGTCCGCTGGCTCCGGGGGGACTACGCGCCCGAGGCCGGCACCGTCACCTTCGCGGGCTTCCGTGGCCGCACCTGGAGCCTCGTCTACGGCCGCGACGCCGACGGCTTCATCACCATCACCCTGACCAACGGCTCCGGCCGGACCCGCACCTACACCCTCGACGCCCAGGGCTACCCCCAGCGGACGACCTGAGCACGCGCCTGGCGCGGGGCCCCGATTCACGAGAGGCGCGGCGCCCAACGGCGCCGCGCCTCTCTGTTGTCATGGTCAGCCAGACCCGGCGGCCTGGGCTACTGCTTGAGGTTGACGACCTGCAGCAGCATCTCGTCGGCCGTGGTGACGGTCCGGCTCGAGGCCTGGAAGCCGCGCTGGGCGACGATGAGCTGGGTGAACTCGTTGGTCAGGTCGACGTTCGACTGCTCGAGGGTGCCGGCGTAGATCTCGCCGCGGGCGCCGGTGCCCGGGGTGCCGATGGCCGGCTGGCCGCTGTCGATGGTCTCGGCGAAGCGGTTGTCGCCGACCCCGTTCAGGAGGCCCGGGGCGTCGAAGCGCGCGAGCGCCAGCTGCCCGAGGAGCACCTCGCGGCCGTTGTCGAAGGTGCCGAAGACCTGGCCGGTCTCGTCCACGTCGACGAAGGACAGGGTGCCGGCCGCGAAGCCGTCCTGGTCGACCGAGTTGGTGCTCGACGGGTCGCCGTACTGGGTCGAGCCCGAGAAGTCGATATCGATGTCCTGGGAGTTGGCGTTCGGGAACGACAGCGAGATGGTCGTCGGCGTGTCGTCGAGCAGGGTCCCGTCGGAGTCGAACGACAGCGTGCCGCTCCCGACCTCCACCGGCGGGTCGCCCGGGTCACCTCCGGCGTCCTCACCCGAGATGACGGCCGTCCAGGACCAGGTGCCCGCCTCGTCGGTCACGTAGTAGAAGTCGACCTGATGGGCGTTGCCGAGGGAGTCGTAGACCGTCGTCGACGTCGTGTAGTTGTACCCGCCGTTCTCGGGCGCGCCGGGGTCGAATCCCTCCGACGGAAGCTCGGCGTTGGCGTCGAGGTTGAGGTCGTACGCCAGGGTCGTCGTGGCGCGCGGCGGGCTGGAGACCTGGTTGATCTGGATCCCACCGAGCGTGGCCGCCAGGACCCCGTTCTCGTCGGCCGGATAGCCCTGGAGCTTCAGGTTGTCGACCGTCGTGAGGTAGCCCTCGTTGTCGACCTGGAACTGGCCGTTGCGGGTGTAGAAGCGCTCGCCGCTGGGGTCGTCGACGATGAAGTAGCCTTCGCCGCTGATGGCGAAGTCGGTCGAGACGCCGGTGCCGAGGAGCGCGCCCTGGGTGACGAGGCGCTGAATCGCCGCGACCGACACCCCCTGCCCCGCCTGGGACATCCCGGCCGAGCCGAGCAGGTTCTGGCTGAGCATGTCCGCGAACACGGCCCGGCTCCCCTTGAAGCCGACGGTGTTCACGTTGGCGATGTTGTCACCGATGGTGCCGATCGCACCCTCGTTGGCTCGCATGCCGGACATTCCGATGTACATGGACGAGTAGATGCTCATGGGTCACCTCCGGGGGAAGAGCTCGAACGGCAGGCTCGTGCCGGCCGACTCGGGGGATTGCTTGGTGGATGGTTGGTTGGGCAGGTGGGGGCCAGACGAGACAGCCGGTTCGTCGTCGTCCTCATCGTCGGAGGCGTCGGTCGTCGCGGTCGTCGAAGTCGCCTCGGGCGCCTGCTCGAGGACCTTGATGACCTGGCCGAGGGTCAGGGTCGTCCCGTCGCCGAGGACGATCTCGGGGTAACCGTTCTCGAACGTGACCCCGGCCACCCTCGCGGTCGCCTCCTGACGCACGCGGAGCACGTTCCCCTCAGCGTCCTTGGCGGTGATCTCGACGCTGTACTGCCCTTCGGGGAGCGCCTTTCCGTCCTGGGTCTCGCCGTCGAAGGTCAGGGGGTTGGTCCCCTTTTTCGCGTTTTCGACCGAGTACTCGTCCACCGCGGTGCCCTTGCTGTCCCGGATCGTGACGGTGACCGAGGCCGGGTTGTCGTTGAGCTGGTAGCTCAGCTCCCGCGCCGAGTCGCCGGCGTGCCAGCTGACCGTGCTGCCGTCGTAGACCACGCTCTTGCCGATGAACGACACCATCTGGGCGCTCGTCCCGGCGGTCTGCGTGATGGCCAGCAGATCGAGCCCGTCCTTGAGGTTCATGAGCTGCTCGAGCGAGCTGAACTGGCTCAGCTGCGACACGAACTGCGTCGGGTCCGTCGGCTCCATCGGGTCCTGATGGCTCAGCTGCGCGACGAGGAGGCTCAGGAAGTCCTCCTTGCCGAGCGCGCCGTTCGGCAGCCCGCCCGTCGCCGTCGACCCGGTCGGGTCGTAGGGCGCCGAAGCGTTGTTCGTTACGGACGTCACCATGATTCGTTCCCCTCCCCTACGCGATCAGGTCCACACGACGGCCACCCGCGGCGCCGCCCTGTCCCTGCGTCGTGTCCATCCCGGCCCGGAGCCCGCCGCGCCGCCGTGCCCTCGGCGGAGTCCCCGTAAGTCCATCGATCTCGCCGCGCTCGGCCTCGCCGTCGGGTCGCGCGTCGCGCCGCTCGCCGCCGCCATCGGCCTCGGCCCGGACGTCCACGCCGCCCGGCACCAGGCCCGCGCGCTCGAGCTCGGCCCGGACCTCCGGCGCCCGGCTCATCAGCGCCGCCTGGGCCGCCGCGTCGTGCCCGGTCAGCCGGACCAGCAGCTCGCGGCCGCTCAGCTCGATACGGGCGAGGAAGCGACCGACCTCGGCGCCCTCGAGCCGGACGACCCCGTCGCCCTCGGCGTCACCGGCCATCCGCGCGACCGCCTCGGCGATCTGCGCGGCGATGTCCTTGGCCGGCGGGGCCGGGTTCACCCGCTGCAGCGAGGCGTCGGCGCCGCGGAGCTCCGCCCCCAGCGCCACCGGTGTCAACGACATGTCACCCCGACCACGCGCGGTCGGGAGCAGTGAGTCCTCGGCGTCCGAGGTCAGCGCCAGGAGCCGCGCGAGCTCGGCGTTCATCGCCCCGGAGGCCGGCGCCGACGGCGGCGCCTGGGCGCTCTGGGGCTGGAGCGCCTGCTGCAGGTTCTGGGCGCTCGCCCCTGGCGCCGACTGCGCCTTCGCGTTGGCCGACGCCCGCGCCGTCTCCTGGCTCGGAGCGGCGTCCGGCCGGGCCGCCTCGGGGCGCGCCGCCTTCGCCGACTCGTTCGGGACGCGCGCCTCCCGCGCCTCCCGCGGCGCCGCGGTCTTCTCGGCGCCTACCTGGGCGTCCTCGCCCAGGGCCTCGTGGGCCGCCTGCGTCCGCTGGGTCGTCGCGTCCTGGGTCACTCGCGCGTCCCGGCGGCTCGACGCCGCCTCGTCGTCCGGGAGCCTGGCGGGCAGCTCCGCGGCGATCGCGCGCGACCTCGGAGGAGTCTCCTCGACCTCCGCGACCGCGGGCCGCGTCTGGATCGCGGGCTCGTCCCCGGCCCCCCGCGCTTCGGCCGACGCCGCGGCGTCCCGAGGCCGACCCGCGTCGGCCGTCGCGCGGCGCTCGGTCGCGGCGTCGTCCCGGGCCCGCCCCTCGCGCCCGTTCAGCCGTGCTTCTTCGGCGCCGTCGTCCACCTCACGGGCGCTCGTCGGGGCGTCGGCAGATCCGGCGCCGAACGGCGCGAGCTCCTTCGGCTCCTCTGGGCGCCGGCGCCGCTCGACCGCGTCGCTCGCGGCGTCGTCGGGGAGCTCGAAGCGGGCCCCGCTCGGCGGCCGGGCGTCGAGGCGCTCGGTCATGTCGAAGATCCACGGTCGCTGGACCGGCGTGATCTTGATCACGGCGCACCTCCCTGAGCGGCCGGCTCCGGCTTCGGCGGGGTCGGCGCGCCGCCGCGCCCGAGCATCGCCGTCACGCGCGCGGCGTGCTTCGGCTCCATCTTCGCGAGCACCGGCGACGCCACGCGCGCCGGGAGCCGGGCCAGCACGTCGACGAGCAGCGCGTCGTGCCACTTCGAGACCATCTCCGCGGCGTCGGCGGGCTTCATCTTCTTGATGATGGCCACGAGCTTGTCGAGCTGCGCGTTCGACTCCTCGATGGTCTGCGGCAGGACCTCCCCGGTCGGGGTCCGGAGCCGGGCGTTGTCCTCCCAGCGCCGGTTCGCCTCGGCGAGCCGCTCGTTGGCCTCTCTCAGCCGCGCGTCGACCTGGGCCTCGAGCTTGCGGACGTCCTCCACCTGCTTCGCCAGCGCCTCGCGCGCCTTCGCCAGGGCCTCCTCGCGCGCCGCGAGGCTCGCCTCCCAGACCGGGCGCAGCGGGTTCCTCAGCCGCGCGGGGACGGCGCCTTCATCGGTCACCGCGTCGTCCTTGGGGGCGTCCGCGGGCTTGTCGGCGCTCGGATCCGGCATCCCGGGGTCGAGGCGGCGCACCGCCGAGGGGTCGATGACCGGCGGCGGGCCGGCCGTGGTCTCACCCGCGGGCCCCTCGCTCCGCGCCACCTGCTGCACCAGGACGATCGGCGCCGCGACCGCGGCGACGGCGATGAGCGCCCGCCAGAGCCAGGTCCGTTCAGCCCGCATCGCGTCTCTCCTCCCCGCGGCCCTCGTACCGGCGCGCGAGGTCCAGTAGGCGTCTCCGTGTCGCGTCGAACGGCCGCCCGGGCTCCTCCGACGACTGCGTCAGCAGCGCCCGGACCGGGTCGACCAGCGCGAGGGCGGTGTCCATCCGCGGCGACCGCCCGGGCTCGTACTGCCCGAAGAGCTGCATCTCCTGCGCCTCGCGCTGCTCGGCCATGAGCCGCCGGACCGCCACCGCCGCGTCGCGGTGCGCCGGGTCTATGACGTCGGACATGACGCGGCTGGTGGACTGCAGCACGTCGATGGCGGGGTAGTGCCCCCGCTCGGCGAGCGCGCGCGACAGCACGATGTGCCCGTCAGTGACCGCCCGGATTGCGTCGCCGATGGGGTCGCCGAGGTCGTCGCTCTCGAGGAGCGCCGTGTAGAAGGCGGTGATCGACCCGCGCCCCGTCCCCTGCCCGGCCCGCTCGAGGAGCCGCGGGATGATGGCGAAGGCCGACGGCGGGTAGCCGCGCGTGGTCGGCGGCTCACCCGTCGCGAGGCCGAGCTCGCGCTGGGCCATGCAGACCCGGGTCAGCGAGTCCATCAGCAAGAGCACGCGCTTGCCCTGGTCGCGGAAGTACTCGGCCAGGGACGTCGCGGCGTAGGCGGCGCGGATTCGGAGCGCCACCGCCTGATCGCTGGTCGCGCTGACGACGACCGCGCGCTCGAGGCCGCGCTCGCCGAGGTCGTGCACCACGAAGCGCTTCACCTCGCGGGAGCGCTCGCCGATGAGGGCGATGATGGTCACGTCCGCGTCGCTGCTGCGGGCGAGCATCCCGAGGAGCGTGCTCTTGCCGACGCCGGCGCCGGCCATGATGACGATGCGCTGACCTTCACCGCAGGTGAGCATCCCGTCGATCGACGCGATGCCCATCGGCAGGGCGCTCTCTACCATCGAGCGGTCCATCGGGTTCAGGGGCGGCGGCTGCAGCGGCGCGCGCTGCAGGATCCTGAGCGGCGGCCCGCTGTCGATGGGGTTGCCCCAGGCGTCCACGACCCGCCCGATGAGGCGGTCCGACGCGGGCACCGAGGCCGACTCCTCCATCGGCTCGATCGGCGTCCCGGCGGTGATGCCCGAGACGGAGCGGAGCGGCATCAGCGAGCAGCTCCCCTCCCGGAGCGCCACCACCTCGGCCGGAACCCCGTCGGGGTCGTCGCGGACCACGAGGCGACACAGCATCCCGAGGCGCGCCCGCGGCAGCGTCCCCTCGACGACCAGGCCGTTCACCCGGGCCACCCGACCGCTCAGCAGGATCGGCTCGGCGCGCGCGAGGGCGTCGTCGATGGCAGGCCACGGGAGCATCAGCCGTCCCCCTCCCCGCCCGAGTCGCCGGCCTCGTCGACCTCGGGCGCTCGCTCGGCCTCGGCCTCCCGGGTCGCCGCGCGCTTGGCGGCGGTGTCGTGGAGGGTCGCCTTGACCGCGTCGGCGAGCCGCGAGAGCTGCTGCGGGATCCGGGCGTCGACGATGCCGCTGTCGAAGGTCAAGAGACAGCCGCCGAGATCGATGTCGTCCGACGGCCGTACCGTCACCTCGATGGCGCGGCCGACCTCGCTCTTGACCAGGTCCTCGATGCGCTCGCGGAGAAACGGCGCGTCCTCGGCGGCGCACTTGAGCGTCATCCGCGACACCGGCCCGGCGGTGCGGAGCGCCCGTCGTGTGTTCTCGAGGAGCACGTCGCGATCGATCTCCACGGTCCTCCGGACGACGGCCTCGGCCAGGCGGACGGCCAGATCCACCACGTCGTCGTAGAGGCGCTGCTCCAGCTCTCCGACCGCCACCGCCAGGCTCCGCGCAGCGGCGAGATAGGGCTCGCGCAGCTCGGCGACGATGGCCTCCTGGAGCTCGGCGAGCTGGTCGTCGTCGAGCTCGTGCTTGGCCGGCTCGGCGGCGGGCGGCGCCGTCTGCTGGGGCGGCGGCTCCGGCCGGGGCGGCGGGGTGACGGGCTCGGGCGCCTCGGGCACGGCGGTCGGCCCGCCGGGGAGCCAGTCGTGAACGCGGTCGTCGCCCTGCTGGCGCACCGCCCACGCCGGCCGCGACACGGACTGAGGCCTGGGGCCCTCGCCCCCCTCCATCCAGTCGCGGTCGCCGGGCGCCATCACGCGGCGCTATCCGGGCGCGTGTTGATCTTGCCCTCGGCCGCCATCGCCAGCACCTGGCCGACGACCTCCTGCTGAGCGTCCTCGATCTGCTGGAGCGTGACCGGCCCGAGCGCCTCCATGTCGTCACGCAGCATCTGCGCGGCGCGCTTCGAGACGTTGGCGAGGAGCTTCTCGCGCAGCTCGTCCGAGGCGTTCTTGAGCGCGAGCGGGATGGCCCGCTGGTCGATCTCGCGCATCAGGAGCTGGATCTCGCGGTCGTGCAGGATCAGCAGATCCTCGAAGGTGAAGAGACGGCTCTTGATGGTCTCCGCCATGTCGTCGTCGATGGCGGCGAGGCCGTCGAGGATGGACCGCTCGTCGCCGGCGCCGACGGTCTTGAGCAGCTTCACCGCCATCTCCATCCCGTCGATCTTGATCGGCCCGCGGTCGTCGACCGGGTCGAACTCGCGCCCGACGGACTCGGTGACGTCGGCGAGCACCGACGACGACACGCTCCGCAGCTCGGCCACGCGGCGGACCACGTCGACCTTCAGCTCCCCGGTGATGCTGCGCAGCACCCGGCCCGCGACGTCGGGCGGCAGCATCGCCAGCACGATGGCGATGGTCTGCGGGTGCTCCTTCGACAGGGTCTGCGCGAAGAGGTCCGGCTTGTCCCGCGCGGCGGCGTGGATCTGCATCGCGACCCCGGCGACCTCCTTGGTGGTGACCGCGCGGATGAGGTCGGCGCCGAACACGCTGACGGCGGCCTGCTCGATGCGGTGGCCGTGGCCGCTGATCCCAGGGACGCCGCGCTCGAGCTCGCCGACGAGCTCCTCGAGGACGCTCAGCACCTCGTCGGCGGTGACGCCCTTGAGGTCGTTGGCGACGGTGAGGAGCTTCTTCACGTCCTCGGGACGGAACTGCCGGAAGAGGTCCCGGGCGAGGTCGTCGCCGAGCAGCAGGATCGCGATGGCGGCGCGCCGCATCCCGGTGCCCACCTGCGGCCCGAAGGCGATCGGCTGCCCGCCGACGGTGACCTGGGTGTCCAACGCGGCCATCAGGCGGCCTCCTCCTTCGGCGGCGCGGGGGCGGCGTTCTCACCCTGCGCCGCGGCGGCCTTCGCGTCGTGCTCGAACCAGCGCTCGAAGACCACGCCGAGCCGGCGCAGGTCCTCTCGGGCGAGGCTCACCGCGCGCTCGCGGAGGACGCCGATGCGCGCTCGCTTCTCCTCGTTCTCGCTCGGCTTGTGGGGGCCCGCCGGCTCGTCGATCAGGAGATCGAGGTTGCCCCCGACCTCGGCCTTGGCGGTCCCCTTCTTCTTCTTCTTGCGGCGCAGGACGAAGAAGAGGATCAGGCCGAGGAGGAGCAGGGCGCCGGCGCCGATGGCGACGAGCACGATCGGATCGTCGAGGAGCCCCTTCGGCGCCGGCGTCGCGCTGACCGCGCCCGGCTCGTCGAAGGTCTCCTGGGGGGCGAAGCGGGTGCTCACGACCTCGATCTTGTCGCCGCGGGTCGCGTCGAGCCCGACCGCGCGGGAGACGAGCGCCTCGTACTGCGCGATCTCCTCGGGGGTCCGGGGGATGGTCCCGGTGCCGCTCGGGTCCGGCGCCTCGTCCACGAGCACCGCGACCGAGAGCTTCTCGATGCGCGGGGTCGGCGTCTCGCGCCGGGTCGTCGTCTTGTCGATGTCGTAGTTCTTGATGGCGTCGGCCTTCTCCTTGCTCGACGCCGATCCTCCAGCCTGGTCGTTGGCGTTCGCCGGCCGCGGCAGGTTCGCCGCGGTGCCGACCGCCCCGCCCTCGCTGCGCGTGGACTCGCTCTTCTCGGTGACCTCGCGCTCGCTGCGGACGACCTGACCCTCGGGGTCGAAGACCTCCTTGGTCTCGACGACGTGGGAGTAGTCGATGGTCAGCGCGACCTGCGCCCGGACCTTGCCGCCGCCGACGACGGGCTCGAGGAGGCGGATGACGCGCTTCTCGAGCTGCTGCTCGAGCTCGACCTGGCTCTCGAAGCTCTCCGCGGAGCCGACGGCGCCATCCCCGGCCGGCCGCGCGAGGAGCGAGCCGTACTGGTCGACGATGGCGACGGCGTTCGGCTCGAGGCGCTCGACCGCGCCCGCGACCAGCTGCCGGATCGCCTGCGCCTGGCGCGCGCCGACCTCGAAGCCCGGCTTGAGGTCGAGGACGACCGAGGCGCTCGGCTGCGCGTCGAGGTCCTTGAAGACGCGCTTCTTCGGCATGACCAGGTGGACCCGGGCGCGGTCGATGCCCTGGATGTGGCGGATCGTGCGCGCCAGCTCGCCCTCGAGGGCGCGGTGGTAGTTGACCTTCTCGCTGAAGGCGCTCCGGCCCATGTCGCTCTGGTCGAAGAGCTCGAAGCCCGGGCTCCGGCCGCTCGGCATCGTCCCGAGCGCGAGCGCGAGGCGGGCCTCGTGGATGTTCGCCTCGGGGACGCTGATGGTCCCGGCGTCGCCCAGCTCGTAGGGGATGCTCTTGGCCTCCATCGCCGCCACGGCGGCGTCGAGGTCCTCGGGCCCGAGGCCGCGCGCGACCGGACGCAGGGTCTCGCCGCTGGCGCCGCCGAGCGCCACGAAGAGCAGCCCCGCGAGGACCGCCCCGCCGACCCCGAGGATGAGCCAGCGGCGCTGCCGCGGGAGCCCGTCGAAGGTGCGTCGCAGCCCGGCGATGCCGCCGCTGTCGGCGCCCTGCCTGCCCTCTCCCTGTCCGTCGACTGCCATCGCGTGCGTCCCTCAGTCCCTCGTCTGTCTCGGCCGGTCGCGGCCGCGCTCGTCTCGGAGGCGTGGTGGGTCGAATCTGCCCACCCGGCAACTCCTGCCGGGGCGGATCAGACGTCCATGCGCCAGATCTCCTGGTAGGCGGCGATCGCCTTGGTCGCGACCGCCGTGGTCATCTGCACCGCCAGCTCGGCCTCGGTCACGGCCGCCATGACCTCGTGGACCGGGATCTCCTGGCCAGTGACGAGGGCCATCGACTTGTCGTCGGCGACCCGCTGGGTGGCGTCGATCTCGCCGATCGCGTCCTCGAGCGCCTTGGCGAAGTCGCTCCCGCCGGCCTCGCCGCTCGACGCCGGCGCCGAGGGCGCGGGGATGGCGCGAGACTCGCGCTGGTCGGCGACCTGACCCGCACGCTGGAGCGCGCTCTGAATCGCGGGGTTGATGACGGGCATCGCTCACGCCTCCTAGCGGCCGAGGTTGATGGCGGTGGAGACCATGTCGCGCAGGGTCTGGAAGGCCTGGGTGTTGGCCTCGAACGACCGGGCGGCGGTCATCATGTCGACCATCTCCTCGACGACGTTGACGTTGGGCATGTGGACCATGCCGTCGGCGTCGGCGTCGGGGTGGCCGGGGTCGTAGACCATCGGCCCGGGGTTCTGGTCGACGCGCACCTCGGACAGCGCCACCCCGGCCGGGCTCTCGTCGCTGCCCTGGGCCTCGAAGACGGCGACGCGCCGCTGGTAGGGGCCGCCCTCTTCGGTCCGCGTGGTGTTGGCGTTGGCCAGGTTCGACCCGACGAGGTCGAGCCGCGCGCGTTGAGCGCTCATGCCGCTGCTCAGAATGCCGAAGCCTTTGATCATGGACATCGTGTGTCCCCCTCCCCGCTAGCGCCGCTCAGGTCCGGCTCATGTCGGACACGGCCTGTCGAACGATGCCGTATCGGCGTCGCAGCACCTCGAGCGTGGCCTTGAACTGCAAGCTGTTCTCGGCGACGCGGGCCATCTCCTTGTCGGTGTCGACCCCGTTGCCGTCGAGGCTGTCCGTTACATCGGGCCGCTGGACCGTGTTCTCCAGCGCTGATTCTACCGGCCCGGCCCCGAGATGCTGAGCCTCGGTTCGCGCGAGTGGCCCGAAATCCTTACCGAGCTCCTCCTGGAGCGCCCCCTCGAACTCGAGATCCGTGGGCTGGTAGTCGCGCGTGTCGGCGTTGGCGATGTTGTTCGCGAGGAGCTCGTGCCGCCGGTAGCGGAGATCCAGCGAGGCCCTGAGCGACATGGTGACGGGATCGTTCAACGCAGGGCCTCCTCTCGGGCGCCGCCGCTCGACGGCTCGGGGACGGGGATCCCGCTCGAGCGGTAGTCGCGGATCTTGTTGCGCAGCGTCCGGATGCTGATGCCGAGGCGCCGCGAGGCGTGGGTGCGGTTGCCGTCACAGTCGCCGAGGACGCGCAGGATCGTCAGCCGCTCCACCTCGCTGAGGCGATCCGGCGCGGGCGCCCCGACGCGGCGCGCGGGGGCCCCGACGCTGACGTGCTCGGCGCGGATGGGCCCCGAGCCGGCGCGGATGAGCGCCCGCTCGAGCAGGTTCGAGAGCTCGCGGACGTTGCCCGGGAAGGGGTGCTGCGCGAGGCGATCGAGGGCGCCGGGCTCGAGGGCGGGCGGGAGCTTGTCGAGCTTCGCCGAGAGCCGCGCGAGCAGCACGTGGACGAGGGGCTCGAGGTCCACGAGGCGATCGCGGAGCGGCGGGACGTGGATGGGGAAGACATTCAGGCGGAAGAAGAGGTCGCGTCGAAACTCGCCGGCGTCGACCATCGCCCGCAGGTCCCGGTTGGTCGTCGCGATGACACGCACGTCCACGGCGGTCGGCCGGCTGGCGCCGACGCGGAGCACCTCGCGCTCCTGAAGGACGCGGAGCAGCCGCGTCTGGAGCGGCAGCGGCAGCTCCGAGACCTCGTCGAGGACGAGGGTCCCGCCGTGGGCGGTCTCGAAGTAGCCCTGGCGGCGGTCGGCCGCGCCGCTGAAGGCGCCGCGCTCGTGGCCGAAGAGCTCGCTCTCGGCGAGGTGGGTCGACAGCGCCCCGCAGTTGATGGGCAGAAATTGCCCAGCGGCGCGAGGCGACCGAGCGTGAATGAAGCGCGCGAGGACCTCTTTGCCGGTCCCCGTCTCGCCGTGGAGCAGGACCGTCGTGTCGCCCTCGGCGACCATCCGGGCGTCACCGATGACCTCCGCCATGACCGGGCTCGCGCTGTCGAGGTAGGGCCCGTCGGGCACCCCCTCGGTGGCGGGCTCCAGGATCTTTTGGGGCAGAGAGGACATCGGGTGGCGGCTCCGGGACGCGATTCAGGCTCAGGTGCGTCCTGCAGGGATGGTGCCAAGATCAAATACGCGCCGACGCCCACCCAGCGCCCAACGACGCATCCAGCGCCGGGCTGGCGCGACCTCGAGCCGCCGGACGAGGCCGCGCGGGGGACGTCGGCGGCGACTGAGCCTCCCGGATCGCGCTCGTCGCGCCCCCGTCGGGGCGCACCGCGACAACGTGTTCCGGCGATCGCGCGCGCCCCGGGCCGTCAAGGCGGTGACGCGGCGCCGCCGCCAGGCGTCAAGCCCGTGACGACGACGGAGCGGGCGGCGAGGCAGGCGCGCCCTGCGTCCCCGCCGTGGATCAGGGCCCACGGGCGCCAGCGGTGGGAGTGCTTTTTTTGACGCTCGTCCCCCCCGCCCCGACGATCCGCGTCGACGCTGTCCCCCTCCCTCGGAGCCGCGTGGCACAGGAGAAGAGCGCTTCGCCATGAGCCGCAACCCCCACCTGAGAAAGCGCATCGTCTGCGCCCCCGACTCGCCGCTGCAGCGCGTGCTGCGCGCGCTGCCCCGGATCGCCCAGAGCCAGGCCGCGGCCCTCGTCATCGGGGAGAGCGGCACCGGCAAAGAGGGGATCGTCCGGCGGATGCACGACCTCGCCCCGTGGCGGAGCGGCCCCTTCGTGGCGCTGAACTGCGGCGCCATCCCGGCGAGCCTCATCGAGAGCGAGCTCTTCGGCCACGGGCGCGGCGCCTTCACGGGCGCGGACCGCCCGCGGGTGGGCCGCCTCGAGATGGCCGGCAACGGGACCTTCCTGCTCGACGAGGTGGGGGAGCTCCCCCTCGATCTCCAGCCCAAGCTGCTCCGGGTCCTGCAGGAGCTCGAGTACTCGCCGGTCGGGACCCAGACGCGAAAGCGCGTGGAGTGCCGGATCATCGCGGCGACGAACCGGGATCTCGTGACCGAGGTGGAGGCCGGCCGGTTCCGCGCGGATCTGTTCTACCGGCTCGACGTGGTCCGCCTCGAGGTGCCGCCGCTGCGCGAGCGCATGATGGACGTCCCGCTGCTCGCGGAGCACTTCCGCGAGCTACACGCCGAGCCGAACGGATCGCGGGTGAGCGGCTTCACCCCCGAGGCGCTCGACGAGCTGATGCGCCACAGCTGGCCGGGCAACGTGCGCGAGCTCGAGAACGTGGTGCTCGGCATCATCGTGCTGCGCGAGGACGGCCTCATCGAGCGCGAGGACGTCCGGCGCAAGCTCAGCCAGAGCCCTGGCGGCGCCCTCGAGCCCGTGGGGGGCGTGTCGATCGCGCTGCCGCCCGACGGCCTGGTCCTGAAGGACACCCTCGAGCGGGTCGAGCGCGACCTCATCCGCGAGGCGCTCTGCCGCACCAACGGAAACCGCTCCCACGCCGCGACCCTGCTGGGGCTCAACCGCACGACGCTGGTCGAGAAGCTGCGCCGCCGCCCGGTCGATCCGGCCGGCCCCGAGGGCGACGAAGCGTCGCCTTGAGGTGGCCCCGTTCGGGGCTCGGACCTTGTCGGCGGGGCGCCGCTGGCACGAATCTTGGTTGTCCCGAATCGAGCCGTGACCGCAGCTCGGGAGACGTAGGCGACGATGGCAGGCCGTGACGACGAGGAGACCCGCCTCACTCTAGAGGAGACGGAGGCGATCGCCCGGCTCCTCGCGGAGGACCTGCCGGAGGACGAGCCCGGCGCCGGCGGACCGTCCGGAGGGTCGCTGTCGGGGCCGATGCTCGGCGTCGGGTCGGACACCATCGTCCTGCGCTACGACCTCGTCGGCGGGTCCCAGCGGCGGCCCGACGACCTGCCCGGCCTCCAGCTCATCCACGAGCGCTTCGCTCGGGAGCTCGGCGGGGAGTTCCGCCGGACGGTCGGCCAGGAGGGGAACTTCTTCGCCGAGCGCATCCGTCACACGCGCTTCGCCGAGGTGTACGCGAACCTCGAGGTGCCGACCGCGCTGATCATGGCGAGCTTCACTGGCCTCGGGTGCTCGGCCATCGTCAACATGCACCCCGAGCTGATGATGCACTTCCTCGACGTGCTGATGGGCGGCCGGGGGGGCAAGGTCTCCCTGCCCGGGGACCTGGCGGTGCGCGGCTTCACGCCGACCGAGCAGGGGCTCATCACGCACCTCGTCGGCATCTTCAGCCGGGCTCTCGGGTCGGCCTGGGCAGACGTGACGCGGGCGTCGCTCGAGGTGACCCGGGTCGCGACGGACCCGCGGCACGCGGCGCTCTGGGCGCCGGGCGAGGCGATGGTCGAGCAGCGCCTGAGCGTCGAGTGGAGCGAGGCGCGGGGCAACATCAGCCTGTACGTGCCGCTGGCGTCGCTCCGGCAGTACGACGCGCAGCTCAGCCGCTCGTCCCCGCAGGACAAGACCCGGGCCGACCCGCGGGATCTCCACAGCGTGCGCCAGAGCCTGGGGCCGGTCCCGGTCGAGGTGAAGGCGCTGCTCGGCGACGCGGACCTCACGGTGGCGCGGCTCTTGAACCTGAAGGTCGGCGACATCGTCCGGCTCGACCAGGATCCCGAGGAGCCCGTGACCATCCTGGTCGAGGGGCGTCCCAAGCTCCGCGGCTTCCCGACGATCCACCGGGGCAACGTGGCGGTCCGCGTCGAGGATTACATCACGCCGGATACGGCGGAGGAGTAGACCATGGCCAGCTCAGACGGCAGCAACCCGCCGGCCCCGCGGTCGGTGGAGTTCCTCCTCGACGTCCCCCTCCGCATCACGGTGGAGCTCGGGCGGACCTCGATGCCCATCGCGGAGCTGCTGAAGCTCGCCAAGGGATCGGTGGTCGAGCTCGAGAAGGTCGCCGGGGAGCCGCTCGACGTGCGCGTCAACGGCCACCTCATCGCCCGCGGCGAGGCGGTCATCGTCAACGACAAGTTCGGGGTCCGGCTGTCGGACGTCATCAGCCCCTCCGAGCGCGTCCGCTCGCTGAGCTAGGGGCGCTTGGACGGCCTCCTCCCGTGGGCTCAGCTCGCCGTCCCGGTCGCGTGGGGCGGCGCGCTGATGTTCGTCCGCGTGGCGACGCTGCTCACGCTGATGCCGGACCTCGGCGACCGCACGGTCGCGACGCGGGTGCGGGTGGCGCTGGCGCTGGCCATCACCATCGCCCTGGACGCCGGGGTCGGGGTGGTGGCGATCCAGCCGCCGGAGCACGTCCTGATGATGCTGCCGGCGCTGGCCCGGGAGGTCGTGCTGGGGGCGGCGCTGGGGCTCGCGGTGAGGCTCATCTACGCGGCGGTCCAGGCGGCGGGCGACATCGCTGGGATCAACATGGGGCTCTCGCTCGACATCCTGTTCAACGCGGCGGCGGGCGAGCAGCAGCTCTCGATGGGGCGGCTCTTCACGGTGGTCGCGACGCTGCTCTTCTTCGCCATCGGCGGTCACCTGATCGTCGTCGGGACGCTGTTCGAGCACCTCCGGTCGTTCCCCGTGGGTGACGCGGCGTTCGTCCTGCCGTCGGCGGAGGTCATCGCCGACGCGGGCGTCCATATGATGCGCAGCGCGGCGCTCCTGGCGGCGCCGGTGATCGCGGTGACGCTCATCCTGAACATGGCGATGGGGTTCATCATGCGGGTCGTGCCGTCGGTGAACATCTTCGGCATCGGGCTCAGCATCCTGATGATCGGGGGCTTTCTGGCCCTGGGCCTCGAGGGCGAGGCGATCCGGATCTTCTTCGGGCACGAGCTCGACGCGCTCCCCGAGCGCATGTTCGAGCTGTCGGGCGTCCTGCCCGGCGGGCCCTAGCTCGGAGGCGGCGCGATGGCCGACGAGCAAGCCCCGAAAGAAGAACGGAGATTCGAGCCTACCCAGAAGCGGAAGGACGAGTTCCGCCGCGACGGCCGCGTGGCCGTGTCGAAGGACCTCGCGAGCACGGCGCAGCTGCTCGGCGTCGTGGTGGGCTTCCTCATCCTGGGCAACGCGCTCTTCGCCGGCATCTCCGGGGCGGTCCGCTGGGTCTTCGAGCGGGTCGGCGAGGGCGGCGGCCAACACATGACCCTCGGGGACGCGGTCGTCGCGCACCTCGACGCGCTGCTGATGCCGACGCTCGCGCTGTGCATGGTCTTCGGCTTCGCGGCGACCCTCGGCTACGTGCTCCAGACGCGTTTTCTGTTCTCGGCCAAGGCGATCGGCTTCAAGTGGGACCGGCTGAACGTGGTCAAGAAGGTCGCCGACCTGTTCGGGCCGAAGCAGGCCGGGGTGCGGGTCGGCCTGTCGATCGCCAAGGTCGGGCTGACGGGCTTCGTCATCACCCTGGTGCTGGCCGAGATCATGCCGAAGATCAACGCGCTGGCCTTCGGCTCCCTCGAGGGCGCGACGGCCCTGGTGCAGTCGGAGCTGATGCGGCTCCTCGCGGTGACGGTGGTGGTCCTCGGGGTGCTGGCGATGTTCGACTACATCTGGCAGCGGAGCCGCATCGGCGAGCAGCTGCGGATGACCCGCGAGGAGCTCAAGAAGGAGACCGAGGACGACGAGGGGCGGCCGGAGATCAAGGCGCGGCGCCGGTCCAAGCACCGCGAGCTGTCGATGAACCGGCTCCTCGTCGAGGTCCCGAAGGCGGACGTCGTCGTCACCAACCCGACCCACTTCGCGGTGGCGCTCCGCTACCGCGCGGGCAAGGACATCGCGCCGGTCGTCGTCGCCAAGGGCGCCGACGAGATGGCCGCCCACATCCGGTCGATCGCCCGCAAGTCAGGGGTCGCGATCATCGAGAACCGCCCCCTGGCCCGCGCCCTCTACGCGACGGTGAAGATCGGCAAGGCCATCCCCGAGAGCCTCTTCAGCCAGGTCGTCCAGGTCCTCGCGCGGGTCTACCGAGCCCGCCGGGCGCGCGGCGAGCGCGTGTAGCGACCCGAACGCCGTGCGCGCTCAATCCGCGAAGACCTCGTCGATGGACTCGGCGGTCAGGACGCGGTCGGTCCAGAGCGTCAGGCGCGCGTCGTCGGCGGCCTCGAGGGCGTCCTCGAGCCGCGCGGGGAACGCCCCGAAGCGCAAGGTCACGAGGCGCCGCAGCGTCGTGCGCATCGTCAGCGCGCGCGCTTCCGCGCGTCCCTCCGCGCGTCCCTCCGCGCGTCCCTCCGCGCGTCCTTTGGCGATCCCTTGCTCGATCAGCTGCTCTGCGACGGTCATGGCGGTTGACTCGGCTTGAGGGTTCAGAGTGTTTCGCAAGCTGGCCCCGAGGGCACCGGGGTCCAGCGCGTCCTGCACCGATAGCAGATATTCTAGAAACCCGGCCAGGAGCTGCAAGACCTGGGCCTCGAGCAGCGACGCCTTCCAGCCGGCGAGGCGCGTGAGAACGTCAGGCGCACGACCGTCGCGGAGCATCAGGAGCGCGAGCCGGCTGACCCCGTCGCGAATGTCGGTCACGGACTGCTCGGGCAACGCCGTCAGCGCCGTCAGTAGGAAGTCGAAGCGCGGCGTGAATCGCTCCAGCGCGCCCGTTGCGGATGGGACCAGCCCCTCGAACGACGTCGCGGCGCGCCACTCGCGCTCGCCCTGATACAGCACCAACGGGACGACCGCCGGCAGGCTCCGAGCGCGCGGCGCGTCCTCGAGCCAGCGCTCCCAGATACGGACCATGTACCGCAGGAGCCGAAACGCCATCAGCGGATCCACGGTGCTCTGATGCTCGAAGAGCAGGTAGACGAGCGCCTCGTCGGTCTCGTCTGCGGACGCGCCGTGACCGCTGGCGGGGCGCACCGGAGCGCGGAACAGCAGGTCGGTGTGTCGCTCCGACAGCGCGTCGTCCACGAAGCTGCCAGCGACGAGCTCCAGCCTCTCGAGGTCGAGGCGCGCCGACGCCCCGGCCGGCAGGAACTGCTCGAAGTATGCAGCCGCCTGTGCTGGTCGGCTGTAGATCAGCTTGAAGAGCTTGTCGTGAGGGGACTCCATACTCGACCGTTCTCACGGCGCGCGCATCGACGCAACCTCGAGCGCTGGTAGACAGCCGAAGGCCGGGCCCTCAGGGGAAGCGGGGCTCCGGGAGGGACTCGAAGGCCGGGCGCGCGAGCAGGTAGCCCTGGAAGAGGTGGATGCCGGCGTGCTCGCACCACCGGAGCTCGGCGACCGTCTCGACCCCCTCGGCGACGACGTCGATGCCGAGGTCCGAGCAGGCGAGCACGACCGCGCGGACGATGGCCTGGCGCGGGCCGTGGGTGTGGATGTCGCGGATGAGGTGCATGTCCAGCTTGATGATGTCGGGCTGGAAGTCGGCGAGCAGGTTCAGCCCCGAGAAGCCGGCGCCGAAGTCGTCGAGGGCCAGCTTCACGCCAGCCCGCCGATAGTCGGCGACGACCCGCGCGAAGGCCGCCCGGTCGACGATGACCTCCTCCTCGGTGACCTCGAGCACGATGTCGCCCGGGGAGAGCCCCGCACGCTCGGTGATCTCGAGCAGGTGGGCGACGGTGTGCTCCGTGTCGGTGAAGGTCCGGGGCGAGCAGTTCAGGTTCACGCGCCCGACGAGCCCGAGCCGGCGGGCGAGATCGAGGGCGACCTCGTGGCTCGCCGCGTCGAAGGCCGGCCGCTCGTTCTGCCCGATGTGCCGCAGCACCGACCACGCGCTCTCGCCCGAGGCGCCGCGCACCAGGGCCTCGTGGGAGACGACCCGCCGTTCGCGGACGTCGACGATCGGCTGAAACGCGTACGAGAACGCCCCGACGTCCCGCCAGCGCTGCCGCACGGCCTGTGATTCCATCTTCTGCAGCTCAGCCAACGCCCACGCTCCCGGTCATCTCCTCCGGTGACAGACGCTGGCGCCAGCGCCCCGCGACGAAGGCGCCGACCAGCTTCTTGGCGCGGCCCTCGTCGAGGTCGTGGACGGTCCGCGGCCCAGAATCGGACGCGAGACCGGGGAGCGCGTGCAGCTCGTCGTCGTCGAGCCGCGGAAAGGCCATGCTCCAATCCGAAAACGACCGCTCCGCGATGGGCTCGCGGATGATCGTCACGATCGAGGCGTGCCGCGGGTCGGCCGAGATGGTCTCGAAGAGCGGGAGCACCACGTCCTCGTCCCCCTCCAGGACCTGGAAGAAGCACCCGTCGCTGAAGAGCAGCATCCCGGTGACGCCCAGCCGCGCGTTCTTGGCGCGCGCATGCACCAGCATCCCGGCGAGATCGCGCGCTTCGACCGGCGAGGTGGCTGTGCTCGCGTAGATCAGATGTATCAATCGCTTCATGTCCGCCCCCGACGCGCGCCTCCTCGCGCCCGCCGAATTGCACCCGGTTGTTTCGGCCGCGAGCGGCCCGCTCTGAACCTAAATCAACATACGACTCCGGGGCCAAACCACGGGTCGGTGACGCTTGAAACCCGCAGGCCCCGCAGGCAGGCTCCAGCGCTCGATGTCCCTGTCCTCCCACGCTGCGTCGCCGCGCCACGCGCTCCTGGTCGCCAGCCTCGGCGCGCCCGCGGGCCCCGCCGGGCTCGCCATCGCAGCGACCGTGTGGCTGCGAGCGACCACCGCCGACCGTCGGGTGACCGACGCGGCGGCGCTCCCACCTGTCGATACGGCGATCGTCGCCGGCGCCCGCGTCAACCGCGACGGTAGCCCCTCGAACCCGCTCTGGGAGCGCCTCGAAGCCGCGCGCGAGCTCTACGCCTCGGGCCGCGTCCGCCGGATCCTGGTCTCCGGAGACGCCCACGCCCGCGAGTACGACGAGCCCCAGGCCATGCGCCGACACCTCGTCCACCGCGGCGTACCCGACGCCGACGTCCTGTGCGACGGCGCCGGCCACCGGACGCTGGCGACGATGCGCAGCGCCGCGGCGCTGGACCTGGGTCGCGTGGTCGTCTGCACCCAGGCGTTCCATCTACCGCGCGCGGTCTTCCTGGCGTTGAGCGTCGGCCTCGACGCCTGGGGGCTCGAGGTCGACCGGCGCCTCGACCCCTACGCCGTCGACAACGCCGCACGTGAGCTCGTCGCCCGCGCGCGCGCCCTGCTCGACGTCGCTACCGCTGGACGCAGGCGTTGATGGCGTCGCCGGTCGTCGCCGCGAGCACGCAGTCGACGATCTCCTTGCTCGGCGGGCCGTCGTTGCAGGCCTGGACGCAGCTCTTGTAGCTCTCGCCGAGGGCGCCCTTGCCCGCCTGCGCGTCGACGAGCGCCTGGTCGACCTGCGCCCGGGCCTCGGTCTGGGCCTTGTCGAGCAGCTCCCCCTCGAGCCCGGACGAGGCGACGCCCTTGTCCGCGCCCGCGTATCCGTTGACCTTGATGCTGTGGCTGCACATCGCGACGCACTGCTCGGGCGTGGCCCTCGGGCCACACGCGGCGAAGGGAGCGAGCAGGCCGACGAAGAGGAGCGGGGCGAGCCAGGAGCGGAGCATGACGACCTCGGGGCGAGCGTTTGGGTCCGCGGATGGTGGACCAGGCCCCGCGGCCGCGCAAGGACGCTCCCGACCACGACCACGCCCTCGAGGTTGGCGCGTCTCCAGGTCCCTGGCATCGTGGCCGCTCACATCCCCACGAGAGACGCCATGACCCAGCTCCCCCTGCTCGTCGCCGCGTGGCTGACCGCGGCGCCGCCCACGGCGGACACCAAGCCCAGCGCGCCCAGCCCGACCGAGTACCGCGACACCCGCGGGACGCTCGTGAAGCTGCCCCTGGGCGACCGCTCCTTCGTCGACGAGGTGGCCGACTTCACGGCCGGGGCGCCGCCGGTGAAGGATCCCCGCTGGGGGGACCCCAAGCTCGCGCTGGGGCCCCCGGACTACACCTACGTGACCGACGTGAACTACCTCACCGTCGGCTGCGGCGGGAGCGTCGTCTTCCGCTTCGTCGACAACCGCGTCATCGACGGCCCGGGCCCCGACATCCACGTCTTCGAGATCGGCCCCGACGTCGAGGCGACCACCCTCGCCCTGTCCGAGGACGGCCAGACCTGGGACGAGGTCGGCGAGATCAAGGGCGGCGACTCGTCGGTCGACCTCGCCGGGAAGGTCCCCGAGGGCAAGACCTACGCCTGGCTCCGCCTGACCGACCTGAAGACCGCCTGCTCGAGCAGCTGGCCCGGGGCGGACATCGACGCGGTCGCGGCCATCAACAGCGTGCTGCTGCTGACCCTCGAGAGCGCGGTGCTCTTCGACTTCGACAAGGACGTCCTCAAGGAAGACGCGAAGGACGAGATCGACTGGATCGAAGCCCAGCTCGCGGCGCTCCCCGCCTCGGACATCCAGATCGTCGGGCACACCGACAGCGTCGGGAGCGACACGTACAATCGCGACCTCTCCGAGCGCCGCGCCAAGGCGGTTCAGGACGCCCTGGTCCCACGGCTGGCCGAGGCCGGCCACGGCTTCCGCGTCACCGGCCTCGGCGAGCGCGCCCCGATCGCCACCAACACGACGGATGACGGCCGCGCGCGTAACCGCCGCGTCGAGATCGTCGTGCGCCCGCGCACGCCGACCGCGCCCCCCAAAGGCGGCGACTGACGGACCGAACGCGGGACCGCCGAAACGGGTCCGCGCGACGGGTCCACCGGGTGCTCGCCAACCGCACCACCCTGCCCTATGCTCGCGCGGCTCCCTGCCGACCCAGGTGATCCCATGCGACGTCCTCTCTCCCTCCTCGTCGGGCTGCTGGCCCTGGCGGCGGCGCCGGTCGCGACCGCGGCCGCCCTCCCCCCGCCGACGACGATCCTGCCCTGGGGCGACCTCCCCGGCGAGCCCGGCTTCCGCCCGGGCGGTGACGAGCGCCCGCCGGTCGGTCCGGTCGCCGTCGCCGCTGACGACGACCGAATCGTCGTCAGCGACCCCGCGAACCGCCAGCTCCTCGTGCTCGACCCGCGCGGCCAGGTCGTCGACAGCTGGCCGCTGGGCTTCCCGGCGGTCGACGTCGCGCTCCTGCCCGACGGCTCCGTGCTCGCCCTCGACGGCCCCGGGCAGCGGGTCGCGCTCCGCGACGCGAGCGGCGCCTGGCGAGCGCTCCCCACCCCGTCGGCCGGCGTCGTCACCCTCGCGGTCGGCCCCGACGGATCGCCCTGGGCCGTCGATCGCCTGGGCCACGGCCACGCGCTCGACGTCGCCCCGGACAGCGGGCTGGACCGCGCGACGCCCCTCGGCGCGGGCTACCACGGCGCGGGACGCCGCGTCGACGCGCGGCGCGGTGAAGCGCTGGTCTGGGGCTGGGAGCAGCCCGCCACCGTGCGCGACGCGGGCCCGGCGCTGACCGTCCCCGTCGACTCCGACGGGCGCCTCCTCGGAACCGTGCGCCCACTCCGGGTCGACGACCACGGCGTGCTCCACCTCCTCGTCGAGCGCCTCGCGCGCGGCCGGACCATCAGCGTCGAGGTCGCCGTCCAGCGCTACGCCGCTCGAGACGGGCGCGCCCTCGGCGACACCCGCTGGGACGTCGCGAACATCGCCCCGATCAACCACCCCGCCGCCGTCACCCCGGGCGGCGCGCTCGTCGTCGTCGCCGCCCTCCCCGAGGGGCTCGCGCTCTGGGTCATCCCCGCCGCCGGAGGGTCGAAGTGATGCGCCGGAACCTCGCCCTCGTCGCGCTCGTCGGCCTCGCCTGTCTCATGCTCGCCCCGACCCCGGCGAACGCCATCAGCCGGACGCAGATCATGGGCACCGCGGAGACCTACCGCGCCCACGTCTGGCAGATGCTGCAGAGCAACCTCACGGCCAGCTGCGACTCGAGCTACTCGAGCTACTTCACCCCGGGTCAGTCCGTCACCGGCGTCGCCTACAAGTGGGGCGGCTTCGACAGCCTCGCCCAATACGACTCCAAGCTCTCGCAGGGCTACGGCGCCGGCAGCTTCCCGTCGGACGGGGTGCTCTCCTGCGTCACCGGCGTCGACTGCTCGGGCTTCGTGAGCCGCACCTGGGGGACCAGCCAGAAGTACGGCACGGCGACCATCCACCAGGTCAGCCACCCCATCGCCCTCGAGGCCATCGTCCGCGGCGACGCCGTCAACGACGCCGGCCACCACATCGTCCTGTGGGAGGAGTACGCGACCGACGGGGCGCCCATCTACTACGAGGCGAACATCCCCCAGGTCGTCCACAACGACTGGTCGACCTGGAGCTACCTGGCGGGCTTCGAGCCCATCCGCTACGACGACGTCGAGGCCAGCACCGACCCGAACGACGCGCCGCCCCCGATCGTCATCCGCGAGCTGCCGTACCACGACGAGCGGAGCACCAACGACGGCGCGGCGATGTGGTCGAGCTACTCCTGCGCGCCCAGCACCGGCGAGGCCGGCCCGGAGATCGTCTACCTCCTCGACCTCGACGTCCCGGGCACGCTGACCGCGGGCATCACCGACGGCGTCGGGGTCGACGTGGACGTCCACCTGCTGAGCGCTCAGGATCCGGCCGCCTGCGTCGCCCGCGACCACCTGACCGTCGGCCCGATGCACGTCGACGCGGGCCTGTGGGTGCTCGTCGTGGACTCCTGGTCCAGCGACGCCGGGGTCGTCTACGCCGGCGCCTACACCTTCGACGTGACCTTCACCGCCGACTCCGGGACCTGCGGCGCCAACGCCTGCGGCCTCGTGTGCGGCGCCTGCGGGGACGGCCAGGTCTGCGAGAGCGGGACCTGCCAGGCGGCCGAGGCGCTCGAGCCATGCGGCGAGGTGTCCTTCGAGGGCGAGTGCGACGGGGCGGCCCTGTCGTACTGCTCCGAGGACGGGCTCGTCAGCGGGGTCTGCAACAGCGGCTGCTGCGGCTGGGTCGCCGGCCAGGGCTACTACGACTGCTACGACGCGGCCGACTGCGGGACCTGCCAGGACGAGTGCGACGCCGGGAGCCACGGCTGCAGCCAGGGCAACACCCACGCCTGGACCTGCTCGACCCCGAGCGCGACCGGCGCCTGCCGGAGTCGCGCGTGGACCCCCTGCGCCGACGGCTGCGATCCCGCGACCGGGGCCTGCGCGGGCGCGACCTGCACCCCGAGCTGCCAGGGCCGCGCCTGCGGACCCGACGGCTGCGGCGGGATCTGCGGGACGTGCTCAGCCGGGACCAGCTGCGACGAGGGCCTGTGCGTCGCCGCCTGCGCCCCGGCCTGCGACGGCAAGGTCTGCGGGCCCGACGGCTGCGGCGGGAGCTGCGGGAGCTGCGCGGCGGGCTCGGGCTGCCAGAGCGGCCAGTGCGTCGCCGGCTGCACGGCGAGCTGCGTCGGTAGAAACTGCGGTGACGACGGCTGCGGCGGGAGCTGCGGGAGCTGCGGGAGCGGCTCGTGCGTCAGCGGGCAGTGCGTGGCCGAGTGCGTCCCCGACTGCGGTGGGCGGGTCTGCGGGCCCGACGGCTGCGGCGGCCAGTGCGGGGTCTGCGCCGGCGGCGACGCCTGCGTGGGCGGCGCCTGCGTGTCGACCTGCACCCCGAGCTGCAGCGGGCGCGAGTGCGGTGACGACGGCTGCGGCGGGAGCTGCGGCGGCTGCGCCGGCGGGTTCGTCTGTCAGAGCGGCCAGTGCACGCCGCCCGACAACACCACCCCCGTCCCCGCGACGCCCGGCTACCCGACGCGACAGGCTCACGCCGACAAGACCGACGTCGGCGGCGGCTGCGCGGGCGGCGGCGGAGCTCCTGGCGGGCTAATGCTGCTCGGTGCCCTGGCGATGCTGGCGATACACCGGCGGCGCAGCAGGATCAGCGGTGGGTCACGCTGACGGTGAGCCTCACGGCGGGCCCCAGCTGAGCGGTCCCCAGGCTGCAAAGAGGTCGCGCCGCCCCCACAGGACGAGGCCGTCGTCGGAGTATGCGAGCTCGACCCTGCCATCGTCCCGCCGCCCCCCGCGGGGTCCGTAGCTACGAGGCGCTGGGGGCCCCTGGGCCCGGACCGCCTCGCCGGCCCCCAGGTCGACGACGGCGTCGCCGTAGTCGTCGTGCACCCACACGCGTGCCCCGTCTGCCTCGAGGATCGAGGTCTCGTCCGCGACGGACAGATGGCCGCCGGTCGCCATGTCCACGAGCCCGGCGTCGTCCCAGATCCCCGGGACCTTGACGACGCCGTCCTCCACGTCCAGCAGCCGGTCTCCGGCCGTCGCGCGGAACCCGGTCGAAACACGCCGCAGGTCGGGGCTCCACCAGGTGACGTCGGAGCGGCCGTCCGAACCCGGTCGCTCGAGGAGCAGGAGCCCGCCAGCCGGGGCCACCGCTATGACCGTCCCGTCCTCGGGGACGGGCAACGCGGGGCGCGTCAGAACGCCGTCGCTCCAGACGAGCACGCCGTTCTGCCGGGCCAGCGCCCCGGGCGCGGCGACGGCGATGACGGGATACGGCACCGGCCCGTGAAGGACCGAGACCACGCGTTGCTCGCAGGCGCCGTCGCGGCAGGTGTAGTCGAACGGCCCCCACCAGTCGGGGTACCTCTCGCCGACGCAGGTGCAGCGCCGGCCAGGCTCCTCGGGCTCGGCGTCGATCACCCAGACGTCGAGGAAGTCGGTGTTGTCGGCGAAGCGCGCGTCGATGACGTATCCGCCGCCAAAGTCGATCGGGACCTCCTCGCCTGAGGCGAGGTCGATCCGGCTCATGCGGTGCCCAGACCCGGGCCCACGGACCACCAGGTAGTGCTCGCCGGCGGGATCGAACGCGTCCATCGGCTGGGTGAGCGCGACCGCCTCGCACGACTCCGGCTCGTAGGTCGTGCCGCTGTCGGTGTCGACCAGGTTCAGGGCGCCGTCGTCCGTGAACGCGACCCACCGCTCGTCAGCGCTGGCGCCGAGGAAGATGTCGAAGCGGCGCCCCTCACCGCTCCCGAGGACGAAGTAGGGGCGCATCTCGTCGTTGCCCTCGAACAGGCAGGAGTATGCGGGGACGAGCTCGCCGTCGCCGTCGGTATCCTCTCGGGCCTGACACAGCGCAACCCAGCTCCTGTTCGACGCCGCCTCGACGACCCGGGTGGGCGCCGCCGCGCCGATGGGCGCGCCCGGCGGCGTTGGGGCACAGCTGAGCGAAGCGAGGGCGAGCAGCGCGGCGACAGACACGAGCACCTCCGGGCCGAAGCTGTCGACACCGCGCGCCGCCGGAGGTTCCACCTCACGTCGGGTCGCTGTGCGCTGCGTCGTCCTGTCAGGCCCGGACCGACCAGTCGGGGGGATGCCTCAGTCGAGGGTGTTCCGCGGCGCGCCATCGAGCAGGGCGTCGAGGGGAGACGACTCGGTCGTCGCCTGGGCCTCCGTCCACTGCATCACGGGGTCGCGGTAGTTGAGCCCGGTCGCCTCGAAGGGGATACCGGTGGACTCGACGTCGAAGCCGGCCCCGCCGTAGTACATGTAGTCGTTCATCAGGACCGTGTACGTCGCGGTGGGGTCGAGGGGCGAGCCGTCCTCGAGCTCGACGGTGACGGTGTCCACGCCCGCGCCGTAGCGGAGCCCGGAGACCGCCACGAAGCACGACCCGCCGCAGTGGGCCACGCCCGCCGAGAGGTGCGTGAGGAGCTGCTCGCCGGTCATCTCGAGGCTGATGATGGAGTTGTCGTACGGGAGGACCATGACGACGTCCTCGCGCGCGATGTCACCCGGCGCCAGGGTCGCGCGTAGCCCGCCGTTGTTCTGGAGCACGACGTCGGCCTCGGGAATGACGCTCCGCCAGCTGTCGGTGACCCAGTTCGCCTGGGTCCAGCCCCCCTGCGTCATGCCTCCGCTGGTGTAGCCGATGACGTCGCCGAGGGCCTCGTCCATCGCTTCGACCCAGGTGTCGACGGCGGCCGCGACCGTGGGGTCCGGCTCGATGCGAGGGTCGTAGTCGGCCGGGCGCCACTCCGCCGTCGCGGCGATGACCGAGCCGACATCACCAGGCAGGTCGATGGTCAGCCGGACCCGCGTGTAGCCGGCCCACGATTGGCTGGACTCCACCACCAGGACGTCCCCGATCCGGCGGTCCGCGTGCGGGTTCGAGTGCCCGCCGAGGATCACGTCGACCTGGCCGTCGAGCGCGGTCGCGAGCGCGTCGAGCCCCTCGCTGTCGAGGTGCGCGAGCACGACCACGGCGTCCGCGCCCTCGGCCCGGGCCGCGGTCGCCGCGGACGCGACCGACGTCGCGGGGTCGGAGAACGCGACATCGGTGTAGTGCGGGCCGGCGGCGAGCGTCGGCGTGTCCGGGTGGGCGAGGCCGATGACCGCGACGTCGGCCGACTCCACGGTGAAGACCTGGTAGCCGGCGTCGAGCATCGCGGGCCCTGAGCCCACCTCGACGTTGGCGGCCAGGAACGAGAACTCCGCCGCGTCGATCCACCCCGCGAGGGCGGCGCGCCCGAAGTCGAGCTCGTGGTGGCCGAGGGCGACCGCGTCGTAGCCCATGGCGTTCATGACCTCGACGGTCGGAGTGCCGGCGAACCACGACGCGACCGGCGCCCCGACGATGCTGTCCCCGGTCGACAGCGTCAGGCGCTCGGGTGGCTCGTCGTGAGCCCAGACGCCCGCGACCTGCGCCGCGCCGCCCAGGACGACACCGTCCGCCGTGGGCCGCCCGGCCAGCCACCCACGCTCGTTGGCCGTGTGGACGATGACAATCTCGGTCTGCCATGGCGTGGCGTCGGGGACGTCGAGGCCGACCGTGTCGTCGGCGACGTCCTCGACGGTATCGGCGACACCGGCTGAATCGGAGGTGACGGTATCGTTCGGCTCGAGGGTGTCGTCGTCGGTGGCGGAGTCTCCTCCACAGCCGAGCGCGAGGACCGCCAAGAACGAGAGGGAGCGAGCGCTGCGCGTCACTGGGACCTCCGGGTCGGGAGCGTTTGGGGGTAGCCGACCTCCCAGCAAGCGCCGTACCAACCCGGGATCGTTGTCATGGGCGGGTCTCAGTGCCCTCCGGTGTGCCATCCCCCCCGCTTTCCGGTCCCCTTCCGGTGACCTTCCGGTCACCCTCCCACACCCCTGGCGCCCCCTGGCCACCGTGCTGCCGGGCGTGCCGTTTCCCACCCCCGAGCGCGGCGCGCGGGCCGAACAACGCGCCTTCGGCCGATCTGTCACCGCGTCACATACCGGCGCTCCCCCAGCTCGGTGCGCGCTGGGCGTCGACTCCTGCTGGGCCCCGAGGCAGGCGGGGACGCGGGCGCGCCCTCCGCCGCGCCCTCCGCCGCTCGCTACGCCCAGCGCGAGGCTCGCGCCTACCATCGCCGCCTCGAGCGACCCGTTCGCGGCGGGGCTCCTCCCGTAGCGCGCGGTCGATGCGGTCGGGCGCGGTCTCGCTGGCCGCGCCCAGCCACGCACCCCGCTCAACCTGCGCGGACCGTGATCTCGGTGATCTCCGAGGGGGCGCCGAGCCGCATCGGCGGGCCCCAGAAGCCGGTGCCGCGGCTGACGTAGAGCTGGCTCCGGCCTTCTCGGTAGAGCCCGGCGACGTAGCGCATGGCCAGGCGCACGAGGAGGTCGAAGGGGCGGATCTGTCCGCCGTGGGTGTGACCTGCGAGGGTGAGGTCGACCCCGCGCGCGGCGGCGTCGGGGAACGTCGTCGGGGTGTGCGCCAGGAGGACGACCGGGCGGGAGGGGTCGCGGCCGTCCAGCGCCGCGTCGAGGTCCTCGGGGAGGTCGGCGAGGGCCCCCTGGCGATCGTGCGTGCCGGCGAGGTCGAAGCAGGCGTCGCCGTGGCCGAGCGAGACGCGGGTGTTCTCGAGCACGGTCATGCCGCGGGCGGCGAACTCGCGCAGCCAGGCGTGGGGTCCGGAGTAGAGCTCGTGGTTGCCGGTGATGCAGTAGGTCCCGTGGCGCGGGTGGAGGTCCTCGAAGGGCGCGAGGTCGGCGGCGAAGTGGCGGGCGGGGCCGTCGACGAGGTCGCCGGTGACGACGACGCAGTCGGGGGCGATGGCGTTGACGCGGCGGACGACGCGCTCGAGCCAGCGCTTGGTGAGGAGCGGGCCGATGTGGAGATCCGAGAGCTGGGCGAAGCGGTAGCCGTCGAGGGCGACGGGCCAGCGCGGGAGGTGAACCGTGACGAACTTCACGGCCGGGACGCGGAGCGCGTTCCGGAGGCCCCAGGCGACGCCGACCGCGCCGAGCCCCAGGACGACGAGCGCTCGGACGCGGGCGCTCACCGGGTCCGCGAGGAGGCCGGGCAGGCCCAGGACGAGGTCGCTCAGGACGAGCTGGGCGAAGAGCAGCCAGGCGAGGCCCATCCACGCGGCTCCGGGCCACACCAGCGCGCGGCCGAGGGGCGGCGGCACGAGGCGCTCGCCGACGAAGGTCAGCGGGATGGACGCGGCGAGGGCGATGACGAGGCCCGTCAGCGTCGGGACGGCCACCGGCCCCCAGAGCGGCTGCGCGACGAGCCGGAGCCAGAGGTAGTAGTGCATCGCGGTCAGGATGCCGACGGCGACGACCGCGAATACGAGGAAGTAGAGCTTCTTCGGCACAGGCTGTCCTTTCGATGCGGAGGCCGACGAGCAGGCAGTGTAGGCGCCGACGGCGACCGCCCAACCCCCATGCCGGCGGGTGGTTCGGGTGGTTCGGGCGTCGGCGAGACACCCGGGCGGCGATCCTCTATCATCCTCGCCGTCCGGGAGCGGCGACGCGCTCGTCCCCCGGCGCGGCGTGGCGACCGGTCACGCCTGAAAACACCTCGGAGGTCGCGCTCGGTATCGTCCGGACGCGGCGCCGCGGTCATTCGACTCGGAGGAAGGAAAGATGGGTATCTTCGACAAGGTGAAGGACACGGTGAAGGGGGCGGCCTCGGCGGTCGGCGACGCGGCCAAGGGCGTGACCGACAAGGTCACCGGCAAGGGCGCCGTGGTGGAGCTCGAGCACGTCGGTGAGCTGACGCCCGGCGGGACGGTCAACGTGAAGATCACGGTGAAGTCGACCGGTCACGCCGTGAAGGCCGAGGGGATCGCCATCGACCTCTACGGCGAGGACGACCTCGACGAGGGCCTCCTCGAGAAGGCGCGCGAAACGGTCATGCGCGAGAAGGGGCCCAAGCACCTGTTCAAGATCGGCGAGCCCTTCACCGTCGAGGCCGAGGGCACCAAGGTCGTCGAGGGCAGCTTCACCCTGCCCGCCGAGCTGCCCGAGGACCTGGTGTGGCTGATCCGCGCCCGGGTCGAGGCCTTCGGCAACGACCCCGACACCGGCTGGATCCGCTTCGCCTGATCGGCGGGAGGGCGGGACGTCCGCGGATCGCATGCGCGCCGCCATGGCTCGCGGTCGTCCCTGCCGCTCCTGCGCGCCGACGCCACGGCGCGGTTGCGACCTCGTCCAGCCCGTGATTTGACTACGGGTCCAGCCCCGGAGGTCGACATGCCCCGCGCCCGCGTCTTCATCGCCTGCTCGCTCGACGGCTTCATCGCCGGCGAGGACGACGATCTCAGCTGGCTCCCCGGGACCCCGGGCGCCGACCAGCCGGAGACCGACGAGCCGCCGTCCGACTACGGCTTCGGCGCGTTCATGGCCGACGTCGGCGCGCTGCTCATGGGGCGCAACACGTACACCGTCGTCGAGGGCTTCGACGGCGAGTGGTTCTACGGGGACCGCCCGGTGCTCGTCGCGACGAGCCGCCCGCTGACCCCGAAGATGCCGACCGTCCGCGCCGTCAGCGGCACCATCGAGGAGCTGCTGCGCGAGGCCTTCGCCGCCGCCGACGGCAAGGACGTCTACGTCGACGGCGGGATCGTCATCCGACAGGCCCTCGAGCGGGGCCTCATCGACGAGCTCGTCGTCTCGGTCATCCCGGTCATCCTCGGCCGCGGCGCCCCGCTCTTCGCCGGCACTCCGGGCCGTCACTTCCTCGAGCTCGTCGACAGCCAGACCTTCCCCGGCGGGATGGTGCAGCTGACCTACCGGCCTCGGCGCGTCGAGGCCTGACGCGCGCGGGTTTGCAGAGGTTTGCTACGCCATGATCGGGCCGCTACGTTGGCGCGATGATGCGCCACGTCCGACTCGCGCCCGCCCTGTTGTCACTTGCGTTCGCGTGCGGTGACGAGGCCACCGTCTTCGACCGCGCTCCACGCCTCGAGCTGACCTGCTCGGTGAGCCAGCCGGTCACGTTCCCGTCGACCCTCGACGGGCGATGGTGGTTCACGGACGTCGCCACCACCGAGGCTGGGAGCTGGGGTGTCTGCGATGTCTGGTCGGCAGAGGGCAACGGTGCGCTCTTCCCCCTCGACCGTCATGGCGGTCGAGGCGAGCCGGTCGTGCTGGACCCCAACGGTCTGCCCACCCGCACCCGGAGCATCGCGCCGTCCGGGCGACGACTCAGCGTGCTCTTCGACGTCGTCGTCGGCGGCATCGAGCGGCGGTTCGTGGTGCTCGACGAAGCCGGCGCTCTGACGCACCCGAGCGTCGTCGTCCCCGACGGACGGCTCGTCGCGCTCTCGGACGGCACCTTCGCCCTCGTCTCGGTCGAGCCGACCGCGAACCCCGACCACCCGGACCTCGTCGTTCGCGTCCTCGATGACGCCGGCACCATCGTCGGCGGACCCGAGACCGTCGCGTCCCTGGCGCTCCCGCCGGGCGCCGAGGCTCACCCGTTCAACCTCGACCGGGTGGTCGTCGCGTCGGCGCCGGACGGGTTCGCGGTGGTCTGGATCGACGCAGGAGAGGACCGGCACCTGTTGGTCGCGGAGCCCGACGGCGACATCGTCCTCGGCCCGAAGCGTCCAGGCGGAGAGACCGTCCTCGCCCTCCCCGGCGCGACCTGGGTCGCCTGGGCGACGACCGCTCCCGATACCGTGCACGTCGCGGTCTATGACGACGAGGGAGGCCGCACGCAATCGACCGTCGCTGTCGCCGACGACTTCGCCGGCAGCCCCCGACTCTTCGCCGTCGACGGGACCGCGGTCCTCGCCTGGTCCCAGGGACCGAACCGCCCCGAGGTCTGCGGTGGCTGCTTCGACACCCACGCCCTCCACCTCGCGGCCCTGACCTGCGATGGATCGGGACACATCGTTCCAGCGAGCAACCACGTCGTCATCGCCACGCAGAGCGGCGCCCTGAGCCTCGACGGCGTCGCACGGTTCGGCGACGACCTCCTGCTCGCGATGACCTCGACGGGTCACGCGTTGTGGGAGGCAGCGGTCGCGGCGGTCACCTGCGCACCGCTCGAGGATTGAGCGCTCCATCCTGGATACGGATCGGAATTCCGTCCATAGTTCCGATCGGAGTACACGGAGGCACGATGAAGCCCATCAGCATCCAGGACGACATCATCCCCATCGGCGAGCTCAAGGGTCACGCGGCCCGGGTGATGCGGAAGCTGCGCGACACCGGACGACCGACGGTGATCACCCAGAACGGTCGCCCCTCGGCGGTTCTCATCACGCCCGCCGACTTCGATCGGCTCACCTATCGCGAGCGCTTCATCGCCGCCGTCGAGGAGGGGCTCGCCGACGGCGATGCCGGTCGGGTCATCTCGGATGACGAGCTCGGCGCCGAGCTCGTTGCGCTCTACGGCCCAGACGAATCGTGAAGCTGGACTGGTCTGATCGAGCGCGGCAAGATCTGCACGGGATCCATGCGTACATCGCCAGGGACAACGGACGCGCAGCGAGGCGTTGGCTGACCCGTATCCGGAGTCGCGCAAGAGCAGCGACCGACCTCCCGATGGCGGGGCGGATGGTGCCGGAGCTCGAACGACCGGACGTGCGCGAGGTCTTCGTCGGCGCGTACCGGATCGTCTATCGGATCGCTGACGAGTCCCTGCTGGTGCTGACCGTGTTCGACGGCCACAAGCTGTTCCCCGGCGCGGTCGAGGCCGCCCTCGACGACGAGTAGGCGGCGCTCAGCCGCGGACGCGCTCGCTCTTCGGGTCGTAGAAGGGGCGGCGGCTGACGGTCGCGGGGTAGCGGTCGTTGCCGATCTGGATCTCCCAGGTCGCGTCGTTCAGGTACGCCTTGGTGATGCGCTCGCCGGCCTCGAGCATGAAGAGACCGACCGCGCCGCCGAGGGTGTGCCCGTAGGACGCGGCCCGCACGTAGCCGACCGCCGCGCCGTTTCGGTAGACGACCTCGCCGTGGAAGAGCATCGGCTCGGGGTCGCTGACGAGGACCTGCATCAGCCGCCGGGTCATGGGACCGGCCGCCTTCAGCGCGACGACCGCGTCCTTGCCGATGAAGTCGGGCTTGTCGAGGGCGACCGCGAAGCCGAGCCCCGCCTCGAGCACGTTGTCGGTGTTGTCGATGTCGTGGCCGTAGTCGCGGTAGCCCTTCTCCATCCGGAGCGACGCCAGCGCCTTCAGCCCCGCGTGGACCAGCCCCAGCGGCTCGCCCGCCGCGACGATGCGGTCGTAGACGTGGACGGCTTGCTCGGTCGGGATGAGGAGCTCGTAGCCCAGCTCGCCGAGATACGTGATCCGGTTGCACTGGACCCGTGCGTAGCCGATGTCGATCTCCTGGGAGGCCCGGAACGGGAAGGCCGCGTTCGACAGGTCAGCCGAGGTGACCTTCTCCATCAGAGCGCGCGAGCGCGGCCCCTGGACGTTGATCTGCGCCAGCGCCCCGGTGACGTCCGTCGCGAAGCAGTGCGCGTAGTCCGGCGTGTGCCGCTCGAGCCACTTCTGGACGTGGCGATGGGCGTTGTCCGCCGCCACGAGCATGAACCGGTCCTCGGCCAGCTTCGTGACCGTCACGTCCGCCTGGAGCTTGGCGTCGACGTCGAGCCACTGGGTGTAGACGATCTCGCCGACCGCGCCGTCGACGGCGTTGCCCGAGACGTGGTCGAGCACCCGCCCGGCGTCCCGCCCCTGAACGAGGAACTTCGACATGAAGCTCATGTCCATCAGGATGACGCCCTCGCGACACGCCACGTGCTCGGCGCGCCAGCGGTCGAACCAGCTCGGCCGGCCCCAGGTCAGCGGCCCGCCGTCGGGGTCGACCTCGCCCGGCGCGTACCAATCGGCACACTCCCAGCCGCTGACGTCGCGGAAGTACGCGCCCCGCGCCCGGAGCCGGTCGTAGAGCGGCGTCCGCTTGGCGTCGCGCGCCGTCTCCTTGGCCTTGTTCGGGTAGTGGCACTTGTAGACGAGCCCCAGGGACTCGGCGATACGCTCGCGCCGGTACTCCGGGTTGCCCTGGTAGGGCTGGAGCCGGTCGATGTTCATCCCGGTGACGTCCTGGTCGGGCCGCCCGGTCAGGATCCAGTGCGCCAGGAGCCGCCCCACCCCGCCGCCGGTCAGGATGCCGATGGAGTTCAGCCCCGCGGCGACGAAGAAGCCGTCGAGCTCGGGCGCCTCGCCGAGGACCGGCGCCAGATCCGGGGTGAAGCTCTCCGGGCCGCAGAAGAGCTTCTTGATGCCCGTCTCGAGCGTGACCGGCACGCGGTTCATGGCCTTCTCGACGTACGGCCCCATCCGCTCCCAGTCCGGCGGGATCTCACCGAAGGAGAAGTCGCTCGGGATGCCGTCGACCTTCCACGGCGCGGACACGGGCTCGAAGAGGCCGATCATCAGCCCGTCGCCCTCGGGGCGGATGTAGGTGTAGGACGCCGGGTCCTCGAGGACCGGGAGCTTCGGGTCGAGCCCGGGGATCTTGTCGGTCAGGAGGTAGTAGTGCTCGGCGGCCTGGAGCGGCGCGCTGACCCCGGCGCGCAATCCCAGCTCGCGGGCCCACATCCCGGCGCAGTTGACGACGACCTCGGCCTCGATGTCCCCATACGGCGTCCGCACGCCGGCGACGCGCTTGCCGCGCCGCAGCACCGTGGTCACCGGCACGCCCTCGAGGATTCGGGCGCCGGCCATCCGCGCCCCGCGCGCGAGCGCCATGGTGAAGTCGACCGGGTTCACCCGGCCGTCCTCGGGGACGTAGAAGCCGGCGTACAGATCGTCGACCCGCGCGGGCGGGAAGAGGTCCTTGATCTGGCTCGGCGAGATCTCCTCGATGTCGACGCCGCAGTAGCGGTTGAACGCGGAGACCCGGCGATACTCCTCGAGGCGGTCCTTGTCGGCGGCGGCCTCGATGAAGCCGATGGGCATGAAGCCGGTGTGCTGCCCGGTCTCCTCCTCGAGGCGATACAGGAGGTCACGCGTGTACTTCCGCATCTCCGTCGAGGTCTCGGAGAACGAGCCGAAGGTCACCATCAGCCCGGCCGCATGCCAGGTCGTCCCCGAGGTGAGCCGGTCGCGCTCGAGCAGGACGACGTCCTTCTCTCCCATCTTGGCGAGGTGATAGGCGACCGAGGTCCCGATCACGCCACCCCCGACCACCACGACCCGCGCCCGCTCGGGTACCTTCGGCTCCGTCATCACCACGCTCCTGTGAGTTCGAACGCCGGAAAGCAACCGCGCCCCGCCACCGCCGTCAAGCGTTGTCGACTTCGCCCGCCTGGAGGCTCGGCGGGCGGCCGCCACCGCCGCTGAAGGGATCGGACGTCTCGTGGCGCCGGAGCTCGCGGAGTCGTGCTCGGGCCAGGGCGTGCGCGACGTCCCGTCCTCATTCTCAGCGGTCGAGCCACGACCTGCCGAGGGCGGGAGGTCGGTCGTTGCGCGGCAGGGTGGCGGGCCCTACGGTGTGACGCCGAACCGTACGCGAGATCGGTGCACCCGAGTTGAGCTCCACGATCCCCATCGCCATCATCGACGCGACCCTCCGCGAGGGGGTGCAGGCGCCGGACGTCCGCTTCGGCGTCGACGGCACCGTCGAGATCGCGCGGGGCCTGGTGGCCGCCGGGGTCGACATGATCGAGGTCGGCCACCCCTGCGCCTCGGAGCTCGAGCGCGCGCGGACCGTAGCGGTCACGCGAGCCGGGCTCGGCCGCCCCGTGCTGGCTCACGCCCGGGCCGTCGTGAGGGACGTCGACGCCGTCGCCGACGCAGGCGCGGACTGGGTCGGCGTCTTCCTCGGTGTCAACGAGACCACCCGCCGCGCGCGGGTCCCGATGGCCGAGGTCGAGGAGCTCCTCGCGCGCATCGACGCCGCCGTTCGGCGCGCCAAGCGGCGCGGGCTCAGCGTCCGCTACACCGTCGAGGACGCCTCCCGCACCGGCGACGCCGAGCTGGTCGCGGCGTTCCGGCGCGCCCTGGACGCCGGGGCCGACCGCCTCTGCTTCGCCGACAGCGTGGGCGCCCTGGAGCCCGCCGCCGTGGGGCGCAAGGTCGCGGCCGTCCGCGCGGCCTTCCCGGCGACGCCTATCGAGGTACACCTCCACAACGACCGCGGGCTCGCGCTCGCCAACGCCCTGGCCGCCGTCGACGCCGGCGCCGACTGGGTCAGCACCTCGGTCCTCGGCATCGGCGAGCGCTGCGGCATCACCGACACCTGCACCCTGATCGCCAACCTCGCCCACCGCGGCCAGCGGGAGCTGCCGCCCGCCGGGACCCTTCCGGCGATAGCGACCACGGTGGCGCGCCTGGCTGGCATCCCGTTCCCGCTGCGAAACCCCGTGGTCGGGCTCCACGCCTTCACCCACACCGCGCGCCTCCACGTGCTGGCGATGGCCCGCGACCCCGGCGCCTACGCCTGGATGTCCCCGGATTCCCTGGGCCGCGAGAACGTGCTGGCTCCGCGGACGCCGATCCCGGGCGGGCCCGCGAGACCCGAGAAACGCAAAAAGGGTCAATAAAAGCAATAAGTTGCTTGACATCGCAGAGGCAAGAATCTCGTTCTGCGAAGTCGGATCTGTCAGAACGGCCGCGGCGGGTGCTGGCCGGCCGCTGGTGGGCGCGATCGGAGAAATGGGTCTCGCGAGGTGGCTCAGTTGGCGCGGGTGCCGTGAAGGGGCCGCCCCGAAGTCGCTCGGGACCGCATGGTATAAGGGTCGCGTGGATACCCGGGACCCAGAAGCGAACCCTCCAGCCTGGCTCGTCGAGATGGACCGACGCCTCGTGGCGCTTTCCCGCTCGGCCGGGGCGCTGCGGTTGGCGCTGGGCGACGGGCTGCGGCTGCTGCGCGAGACGGGCGGGTATCTCGAGCTCGGGTTCTCCTCGGTCGGCGCGTACGGCTTCGAGCGCATCGGGCGGAAGCCGCGGTGGGTCGACGAGTCGGCGCGGGTCGCCGCGCGATTGGTCGAGCTTCCGGCGCTTCGAGTGGCGTTGGAACGCGGCGCGCTCGGCTGGTCGATGGTGGAGCTCCTGGCCCGCGAGGCGACCCCGGGGACCGAGGTTCAGCTCATCGCCGAGGCGCGCGGGATGACCGTTCGGGCGATGCGCGAGCGGCTGGCGGACAGAGCTGGCGAAGACCAGGTCGAGGCGACACCGCCCGAGGACGAGCAGCGGACGCTGCAGGTCAGCGTAGACAGCGTGACGGCCTGGGCCTTCGAGGCGACCCGGAGCCTCTTGCGGACGCGCTTCGGTGTTCTCGGCGACGACGCGATGGTCGAGGCGCTGCTGGCCGAGGGGATGTCGACGCTGTTGGCTCGGCACCCCGAGCTGACCTGTCGACTGGACAGCGCGACGCGGGCCGAGGCGTGGGACCAGCGGCGCGAGCTGGAGCGGCGGTTGGCCGAGCTGCTCGCCGAGGACGAGTTCGCGGGAGAGGCCGAGGACCCAGGTCTGACCGAGCTGATCGCCGATCTGGTCGCAGCGTCGAACGGCCGCGCGGAGCTGCCCCGGACGCCGGCCGGGCTCGACGCGCACCTCCGCGAGCTGAGCGCGCGGCTTCAGACCCGGGACCGACGGCTCGGAGAGTTGGCCTGCGAGGTCTGGGCCTGCTCGGGGTGGCGGACGCTGGGGTACGCGAGCGCGGCGCAGTACGCGAACGAGCGGCTCGGGTGCTCCTTGGCGTCGGTCAAGGCGCGGATGACCCTGGCGAGGCGGTGCAAACAGCTCGTGCCCGAGGTCGCCCTGGCGCTGGACGACGGGGACATCGGCTACGAGGCGGCGCGGCTCGTCGCGCGGGTGGCCGACAGGCACACGGTCTACGCCTGGCTCGACCGGGCGGCGGCGCGGACGACCAAGCATCTGCGCGAGGAGGTGGAGATCGTCGAGGCCGTGGCGCGGGCCGATGGGGTGACGTCGGTCGGGTGCGAGCCCCCGGACGCGTCGCTGGTCGCGGAGTTTCAGGACCTCGAGCGCGGGATGCTCGACGGGACCGTCGCTGATCTCGTCGTGAACGGCGGGCCGCTGTCGGGCTCGAGCCAGATATCCGTCAGGGGCGATGGCGAGACGAGCCAGATATCCGTCACCGATGATGGGCGCGGTCGCTGGGCTGGGATGGTCCCGCTGCGGATGCGCCTCCGGAGCGAGACGGTCGGGTTCTGGCGGGACATCGCGCGGCTCTTCGAGACGTCGGGAGAGGCTGGGAGCTTCGTCGACTTCCTGATTCGCGCGTTCTGGAGCGTCTGGCTCCGCCGGGACCCGGAGCGGGTGGCGTATCAGGACGTGTACGAGCGCGCGCGGCTGCGCTGCGAGTCACCGGTGTGCTCGAATCGGGACCTCACGCCACACCACCTGAAGTTCCGAGGCCACGGCGGTGGAGACGAGCGCTCCAATTTGGCTGGCCTCTGCGTGACCTGTCATCTCGAAATTCTACATCTCGGCCGCATGACAGCTGCGCCGCCGGCCCACGACATCCACTGGACGCTGGGTCGCGACGGCTTTCTCGAGATTCACGGCCGCGAGCTGCTCGGGTGATGTCGTTCAGCCAGAGTCCGAGGAGAGCGCGCTGTGGAGATGACGTCGGTGACGCCCCTGTGGACAACCCGCTCGCCCGGGGGGCTCGCAGGTTCCCCACGAGGGGCTTGGATAACCCCGCTCGCCCGGGGGGCTCGCTGGGTTACCCACACCGACTTGGAGAACCCGCTCGCCCGGGGGGCTCGCGGGTTCCCCACATCCCCACGAGCGCCAACGACGGCTGTTTTTCTCGTTGGGGGAGACTGGAGAGGACGGGCGCGATGCACTCGGACGTGTGAGCCGCTGGAAACCACGGGCGCGACGCACTCGGACGTGTGAGCGCGCTGTGGAGATGACGTCGGTGACGCCCCTGTGGACAACCCGCTCGCCCGGGGGGCTCGCAGGTTCCCCACGAGGGGCTTGGATAACCCCGCTCGCCCGGGGGGCTCGCAGGGTTACCCACGCCGACTTGGAGAACCCGCTCGCCCGGGGGGCTCGTGGGTTCCCCACATCCCCACGAGCGCCAACGACGGCTGTTCTTTCGTTGGGGGATACTGGAGAGGACTGGCGCGAGGCACTCGGACGTGTGAGCGCGCTGGGGAGATGACGTCGGTGACGCCCCCCATGGATAACTCCGACTTGGAGAACCCTGCTCGCCCGGGGGGCTCGCAGGGTTCGCCACATCCCCACGAGCGCCGACGGCCGCTGCTGTTCTTCTTCTTCGAAGATCTCTGGTTTGGGGCGCTGTCTGCCCCGACGGAGCTGTCACACCGACTTGGAAGAACCCCACAGCGCTGGAGGCGGCGGCTCTCTTCCTCGAGGTTCGCTGACCGTGGCGCGCAGTGGCACGCCGATGCTCGGCCCGACCGTCAGCCGGCGGGGGACAGGTGTTTGACGAGGCCGGCGTGGCGGCCCTCGACCAAAAAGCCCAGGCGGTAGAAGTAGCCACGCCGGTAGAAGCCGGTCGTGACCGTGTCGTAGCCCGCCGACGTCAGGCGCTTGAAGAGCTCGGCCATCAGCCCGTCGCCGAGGCCCTGGCCGCGCCGCGCCTCGGCGACGACGAGCTTCTCGAGGTGGCAGACGCGCGTCTCCTGGTCGAGGGCGTAGAAGAGGCCGCCGAGGACCGCGCCGCGCTCGTCGAGCGCCAGCATGAAGCGGTGGTGGGCCTGAAACGACACCAGGATGTCGGCGCCGACGTAGAGGCGCTGGAGCGCCGCCAGCTCCTTCGGGTTCACCGGGGGGCGGACCTGGTAGGGCCGGCCCGAGGCGTCCTCGAGCCAGACCACCAGCTCGGCGCCGAGGCCGCGGGCCTCGCCGCCCATCAGGCTGGCGTCGTCCTCGGGCTCGAGGTGGGGGTAGCCGAGCCGCGCGAGGAAGTACTCCAGCTTCGGATCGGCGCCCGGCGCACCGCGCAGGAGGCCGACCCGCTCGGTGAGCGCCTCGGGCGGCGTGACGCCGGTCCGCAGCTCGTCGATCAGCACGTCGAGCTGGCGGCCGACCCACTCGGGGACGTCGGCGAGCACCGTCTCGCGGAAGAGGCGCGCCCGAACCTCCGGATATTGCTGCCGGAGCGCGCCGAGTTGATAGGTCCGACAGAGCTCCTGCACCATCGTCGCCCGCGCCTCGACCGTCGCGTCGCCCGCGAGCTCGGCCCACGAACGATAGCGATCGATCGCGTGCCGGAGCTGCCGCGGCAGGAGACCGTGCGCCGACACCGAGGCCGAGAACGCCTCCGCCGCCTGCCTCAGCGCCGGGTCGACCGCCTCGTCCTCGGACACCGTCGCGAGGAAGGTCAGGCCGTCGTCGACCCCGACGACCTCGAGGAGGCCCGTCAGTATCGCCTCCCACGGCGTCGCCTCGCCGACCTCGGGGTACTCCGCCTGGACCGGCGCCACGAACCCCCACTCGAGGTCCGCGAGCAGCGCCGCCAGCGACCGGAAGGGCCGCCGCTGCGCCGCCGAGGCGAGGCGCGAGCCGGTCTTGTAGTCCTCGCCCGGGATGGCGAAGTTCTGCGGGCTCAGGTCCGCCGGGACGTGGCGCCGCCCCATCGCGTCCCAGACCTCGAAGCAGACCTTGGCGACGCCCCAGCAGATGGCCGGCCAGGCGCCCGCCAGCGCGCCTCGGCGGTGGAGCCGCGCGATCTGCCAGTTCGCCCGCCGGGTCCCCTGGAACTGCTCGGTCCAGAGTCCACGCTCGGGCCAGCGCCCGCCCTGCCGCGCCGCGACCGCGCCGCCACCCTCCCGATCCCCGGCCACGAGGAGCCACATCTCCTCGTCGCCCTGGACCGCCGTCCGGTCGTCACCGTCCTCGTGGTCCATCTTGACGGCGAAGTCGTAGTGCCCCCGAAAGCGCGTGTGGACCGTCACGCGGTAGACCGAGCGCCACGGCTCGCGCCAGCGCCGGGAGACCCAGACGCCGCCCGGGGGGATGTCGGACAGGCGCACGCTCGCCCCGTCGAACAGCAGGAAGAGCGTCTCCCGGACCAGCGCCGTCTCGGCGAAGCCCTCGAGGAGCCGCTCGCGCTCGTCGGGCTCCACCTCGTCGTCGAAGGCCACGGCCTCGGGCCAGCCGTACTCCGCACCCGTCTCCGGGTCCACCGCCAGCTGCGCCGCGGGCCCGAGCCACCCCCGGAAGCGGTCGGTCAGCCGGAGCCGCGCCCGCCGCGCGGCCAACCGCCCGGCGTCCGTGCCCGAGAACGCCTCGACCTCGGCCAGCTGCCTCCGGGTTCGGCGGTAGCGCGCCGGGTGCGAGGCCCCGTAGTCCGCGACCAGCTCGACCAGGGCGTGGGCCTCGGCGTGCGCCGCGGCGTCATCGTCCGACGCCGCGTCCCGCGCCCGAGCCAGGGCCGCCAAGGCGTCGAGCGCCGCGTCCGGCAGCATCCGCGCCGCGAGCCGCGCCCGGGTCGGCGGGTCGAGCAGGTCCTCGAGGCCCGGAGAGAAGCGGGCGAGCGTCGTCGCCGCGCGGTCCCCCCGCTCTGCCGGGAGGAGCACCATCAGGGCCTCACGCCGAACCTCGACGCCCAGCGACGAGGCCGCGCGCAGCACCGCCAGCCCCAGGGCCTCGCCCTGCCCTGGCCGCGACGCCATCACCCGCGCGATGAGCGCGACGGCGTCCACCGCGACCCCGGGCTCGTCCGAGCCGAGGAGCGAGGCGCCGAGCTCCAGCTCGCCCAGCCCCGGCTCGGGCTCGGCCAGCGCGCGGGCGAGGGCCTCGCGCTCCGCGTCGGTGGGCGTGTGCGCGACCTCGCGACCGACCAGGGTCACCCCTCGCGGCGGCAGGGCGCGCCGGAGACGTCGACGCGCGCCGACCGCCACGAAGGCGAGGAGCGCCTCGTTGCCCAGCCAGAGCGCCGGGGTCTGGAGCAGCACGCCGAGGTCGAGCTGGTCGCCCTCGACCGCGTAGACCGAGCTCCCGACGCGCAGCAAGCGAGCGCCGTCCTCGGTCCGCCCCCGATCGGCGATCTCGAGGACCGCGCCCGTCACGCGGACCTCGATCCCCTCGGGGACGACCGCGACGCCGCTGACCGTGACCCCGAGCGACTGGAAGAGCCAGCTCGGCAGGCGCAGCGCGACCTCGACCCCCGGGAGCGTGAGCTTCGACCCGCGCTGATAGAGCGCCTCGATCTCGGCTCCGAAGTTCGCCTCGATCGTCCGCCGCCGGAGCGTCTTCTTCGGGGTCAGCTCGCCGTGCTCGTCGTCGAAGTCCCGCGGCAGGACCGCGAAGTCCACGACCCGCTCGAAGGGCGCGAGGAAGCGGTTGGCGGTCACGACGTGCGACCGGAAGTGCTCGTGGAGCTCGTCGGGGTCCATCGCCCGCAGGTCCGGCCGCTCGAGGGCGAGGTTCGGGACGATGAGGCCGGTGTTGTACGGCCGGTGGTCGCCGATGAGGACGAAGCGCGAGACGGCCTCGATCTCGCTGAAGAGCCGCTCGACCCGCTGGGGCGCGATGGTCTCGCCCTTGACGTTCTTGAAGATGTCTTTTTTGCGGTCGACGATGCGATAGAAGCCGTCGCCGTCCTGCTCCATCACGTCGCCGGTCTTCAGCCAGCGGCGCCCCTCGGCGTCCTCGGTCCAGGCGGCGGCATCGTGCTCGGGGTCGACGTAGCCCGGGGTCACGTAGGCCCCGCGGACCAGCAGCTCGCCGTCCTCGGCGAGGCGCGCCTCGGTCCCGGGCAGCGGCACGCCGAGGCTGTCCTCCTTGTAGCGCCCGGGCGGCGTCATCAAGAGCCCACCGGTCCCCTCGGTCATCCCGAAGCCGCTCATCAGCTCGACGCCGTAGCGCTGGAAGAAGCGGAAGATCGCCGGGTCCAGATAACCCGCCGCGGACAGCCCGACGGCGAGGCGGTCTCCGACGACGTCGCGCACGGCGCGGCCGATCTCCTCGTCGGTCGCCGTCGCCAGGTCGACCCGCTGGCCGATGTGCTCGTAGAGCTGCACCCACTTCAGCGGGATGCTGATGAAGACGGTCGGCCGGTGGACCCGGAACGAGTCGACCAGGGCGTCGATCGAGGTGTCCTCGGCGAAGACGTAGGTCGCGCCCCAGTAGACGGCGCCGAGCATCTCGAAGTAGCGCCCGAACGTGTGATAGAGCGGCAGATAGGCCAGAAAGACGCTGCCCTCGTCCATCGTCGGGATGGCCAGCCCGCGGGCGAAGCGCTTCGAGACGAGGCAGCGGTGGGTGAAGCGGATCCCCTTCGGCCGCCCGGACGTCCCCGACGTGTACATCACCGTCGCGAGCGAGTCGGCGCCGAGGTCGGCGACCTGCTCGGCGAGCCGCGACTCCGGGACCTCGGCCCCGTGGCGCTCGAGCTCCGCGAGCGTCATCACGCCGTGGGCGCGGGTCGGCGGACGGTCCATCACGACGACGGTGTGGACGCTCGGCGCCCGGGTCAGGTCGAGGCGCTCGAGGTGGTGCGCCCCGCTGACGACGCAGACCGCGACGCCGCTGGCGTTCAGGATGTCGATGAGGTCGTCGGCGGTCGTGTCCGGCGGGATCATCGCCGTGACGACGCCGTGGACGAGGCACGCGAGATCGACCAGGGCCAGCTCGTAGCGGTTCTCCGAGATGAGCGCGACCGGCCCGCTCCCGTGGCTGTCCAACGCGCCGAGGAGCCCGCGCGCCACCAGTGAGGCGCTGGCCGCCACGTCGAGCCACGCATGCTGCCCCCGCCGGCCCCGGGACGGGACCCGGAAGGGCGTCCGCGTCCCGTAGGTCTCGACCCGCTGCTCGAAGAGGCGCCCGACGGTGAAGCGCGAGGCCTCGATGAGGGCCAGCTCCAGGGCGAAGAGCTCGTCGGTACGCCCGGCGGCGGCGACCAGCCTGGGGATCGGGGCCCGCCGCGTCAGATCGAGCCACGCCCAGGTCGCCCGGCACAGCGCCGGCTGGTCGGGGTGAGCGCTCAGGCGGTCGGCGAGGCGGCGGCCGAGGGCGATGACCGCGTCGAGGTCGAGCCCGTCGCCGACGAGGCGCTCGAGGCCGCGGTAGCGCAGGGCGAAGAGCGTCTCTTCGACGGCGTCGAGCCCGCTCGGTCCGGCCACGACCACGTCGACCTCGGGATCTCCGGCGAGACGCGCGAGGAGACTGTTGATGGCGGGGCCGGCGACCTCCCCCCCCTGCGCGAGGGCGGCGCGGAGGTCGGCGACGGCGGCGGCGAGGGGGGTGGTCGACATGCCAACTCCTTGGAGCTCGCCGCGGACCCTAACCCGCGACGTTGCCCTCCGCAGCACTTTCGTCCTGCGCCAGTGGGTGGATACCCGTTCGGCCGCGGGGTAGGCTCGCGAGCCCGTGGACCGGAGCCGCCCCATGTATCGCTCGCTCCCGATGGCGTCACCGCTGTTCGTCGCGCTCACCCTGGCCACCTTCACAGCCGGCTGCAGCGAGAAGCGGAACGCCGCGCCCGACGACGGTCCCGGACAGCCCGCTCCGAGCGCCGCGGCGGCGCCGGACGAGGCGGCCATCGAGCGCCCCGAGCGCCCGGCGACCCCGGGGTTGCCAGGCCCCCGAGAGGTCGACCCGGGGTTCGTCGTCGCGCGACCGGAGGTCGTGGAGATGGCGGTCCCGGCGCGCTTCGACGGTGGGTTCCCGACCCGCGAGCAGGACCTCACCGAGCTCGACAGCCTGCGGCCGCGGGCCGACGTCATGGCGCGGCTCGCGGCCGGCGACGCGACGACCCGCACCCGGTTCGCCGCCGGGGCCGAGGCGGCGGGCGCCGGCGGCCACCTCCCGCGGGCGCTGAAGGGGTGGTACGTCGGGCGCCTCGGCTACACGCCGTCAGCGGCGACCTGCGCCTGGCTGAAGGGCCTCGCCGCCGACGAGGAGCGCCCCTCGGCGCGCGAGGTCGCCCTCGAGGCGCTCACCCGGTGTAACGACCCGACCCTCGCGCCGCTGTACGACGGCGCACGAGACGCCGTGTTCCTCGACTGGGCCCAGTCCCTCCGCGGCGACGCGGAGCTGCCCTGGCTCCCGCGGCTGGCGAAGGTCGTCCACGCCACCGCCGTCGACGACTCGACCAACGACTACCAGCTGCGCCAGCTCGGGTTCCTCCTGGCGCGGGTCGAGGGACCGGACGGCGTCACCGCGGTCGAGGCGATCCAGGAGGAGCTGAAGGACCCACGGCGGGCCGCGCTCATCGGGATCGGGATGCTCCGCGCGAAGACCCCCTCCGGGCGGCGCCTCGGCGAGAAGAGCTGCGAGCAGCTCCCCGACGAGGCCCTCTGTCGGCACAGGGAGAGCCGGCGCGCCCCCGACGCCGAGACCGGCCTGACCGCGACCGGCGCGGGGACGAGCGCGAGCGCGCCCCAGCTCTCGGCCTGCGTCCGGAGCAAGGCCGCCGAGTACAAGCGCCGCAGCTGCCTCGCCGCCCTGACCGAGGTCGACCGCTCCGCCGCCGTCCACGCCGCCCGCGACGTCCTGAAGGGCGCCCGCGAGCGCGACCCGAGCGCCTGGTCGCTCACGACCCTGGCCCGACAGCTCGTCGCGTACCCGGAGGCCGGCGCCCTCGAGGCGCGCCTCGACGCCCTCGGCCTGACCGCCAACGCGCGCGCCCTGCCGGACGAGGACCTCGAGCCCGCCCTCGACGTCCCGTCGCTGCTCGTCGCCCGTGGGCGCGCCCACTGGTTCGATGTCGAGACCGGGCAGTACCCGAACGAGCACGACGCGCTGCTGTACGCCCTCGCGGCCATCGCCAGCCCGGCCCTCGACGAAGCGCGCTTCGAAGAGATCGCGCCCTCCGCCGAGCCGACCGACGAGGCCCCCTACCTGCTCCACGCCTACCTCGGCGGCAAGCGCTACAGCGTCGCGGCCGAGAACCTCGGCGACTGGTACGACGTCGAGGCGGTGCTCGGGCTCCTCAACGCGCTGCTGATCGCCGAGGGCAGCGACGTCCGCTTCACGAACACGCCGACCGGCGACCAGACGGCCATCGTCATCGCCGCGCCCAAGCGCGCCTTCGCCGCCCTCATCGCCGACGGGCTCCTCGAGCGCGGTCGCCCCGGCCAGGGCATGGAGGACGGCAAGGCGTTCGAACAGCGCGTCCTGGAGTCTCTCCAGACGCCGTGACCACCGAGCGACGAGCACGCCGACGCCTCGGCGAGCGGGCTCGGGACCGCGCCGCCTCGGCCGCCCGCGATCGCCGGGCGGGCGTCGGGACCGCCATCGCGAACCCGGGGACGACCCCGCGCAGGCCTCGCTCGCCGGCCGATCCCGCGCGACGGGAGGTGTCGCGTGCGTTGACGCTGCGGGTCTCTACGACCTAAGAGACTCCGTCCGACGCCGTCACGAACGCGCGCAGGCGAGCCGGCCTCCGCGCCCGGATCCGCCCCGAGCAGCCGCCCCGCCGGCGTCCCTTGGCCGTCCCCTCAGCCGAAGAACCAAAAGAACGCGCATGAACAACCCCCTCGCACTCGTCCTCCGCGGGCTGACCGTCTCCAGCCTGATGCTCGCCGTGGCCTGCGGTGACTCCGGTAGCACCGACGCCGATACGTCGACCGTCGAAGACACGATGGTCGCCGACGACACCGCCGGAGACGCGACCGTCGAAGACACGAGCGTCGCCGAGGACACCGCCGAAGATGTCTCCGTCGACACCGCCGCCCCCCTCTGCGAGTACGTGGAGCCGGCGTGCAGCGACGAGCAGATCGCCGCGCTCCGCTTCTCCGACGAGGCGAGCGGCGGCAACATCACCGAGGAAGGGACCATCGAGGGCGAGTTCAAGACCCTCGTCGACGCGACCGCCGGCGGGTTCAACGGCGACCTCGGCTACACCTACGCCCGCTTCACCGAGACCGGGCTCGACAAGGTCGACATCTCCGACGAGGAGTCCCTCGACGAGATGGACTGGGACATCGCGTTCCGGCGCTACATCATCCGCCTCAACAGCGGCGTGAGCGGCCCGTCCTGCGTGCTCGGCGGCCGGACCTCGCCGACGACGGTCTGGGACGAGCTGACCGCCCCGCCCGAGAGCATCACCTACCACGCCGAGCAGTACTACATCGGCGAGGCCTGCGAGTACGTCCCCGAGCCGTCGGGCATCGGCTCGCCGCAGACCGTGCTGTCGAGCTTCTGGTCCTACCCCGGCTGCGTCGCGATGACCGACAACATCTACGTCGTCGCGCTGCGCGACGGGCGCCACGTGAAGCTCCAGGTGCTGAGCTACTACTCCCCCGACGCGCAGAAGACCTGCAACCAGACCGGCAGCGCCCCGACCCCGAACGGCTCGGGCAACATCCGCCTCCGCTGGGCGTTCCTCGACTGATTGGGGGCAAGTATGGACCGCCGCCGCCTCGCCGCCTCTCTCCTCGGGCTCGCCGCCGCCTTCGTGGTGCTGAGCGGCTTCCGCCCCGACGACCCCGACAGCACCGGGCTCTTCCGCTTCGAGCCCGGCTACGAGGTCGACCACTACGACAGCGACGGCGGCCGGGTCCGGGTCCACTTCACCCGGAGCGGCCCCGACAAGGTCAACCTCCAGGACGGCGACTCGGACGGCGTCCCCGACAGCGTGAAGACCGTCGCCGACACCTACGAGGACGTCCTGACCTTCTTCGCGAGCCTCGGCTTCCGCTCGCCCGAGTCGGACCTCGGGACCGCGGGCGGCGACGGCGGCAACGACCGGCTCGACGTCTACCTCATCGACTTCGCCGGCAACGCCGACGGGGCCTTCGTGCGCGACCGCTGCCAGAGCGGGACCTCGGTGTGTAGCGGCTACGTCGCGCAGGAGAACGACTACAGCGGCTACGGCTACCCGAGCTTCGCGACGGCGACCGAGATCCTGTCGAGCCACGAGCTCTTCCACGCGGTCCAGGCGGCCTACGACGCCGACCAGGGCGCCAACTGGGGCGAGGCGACCGCGGTCTGGGCGAGCGAGCAGTACAACCCCGACCTCCACGACTTCGAGTGGTTCATCGAGGCGTGGTTCGAGGAGCCCGACCGCGCCATCGACCAGGAGCCCATCGGCCCGGTGGACGGCTACTCGTACGGGCTCGCGATCTTCCCGCAGTTCCTGTCCGAGCGCTTCGAGGTGGACCTCCACCGGATCCACTGGGAGCGGCTCGAGGACGGCGCCGGCGGGGTCGACGACCCGCAGTGGCTCGCGGTCCTCGCGGACCTGCTCGAGACCGAGTACCAGACGAGCTTCGCCGACGCCTGGACCGAGTTCGCGGACTGGGTGCTCCGCAGCGGCCACGGCGGCCCGGACGGGACGACCTTCGCCAAGGCGGCGGTCTACCCCGAGGTCGCGGCCGACGAGGAGGCGCTGCCGCTGTCGAAGAACAAGCTCCGGGTCTACGGCAAGACGATGCAGGTCTGGTCGGTCTCCCCGGGTGATCGCGCCGAGATCGCCGTGGCGCTGCCGACGACGGATCCCGGCGAGCTCGAGGGCCTCCGCCTCATCCTCGCCACCCGGGACGCCGACGTCGTGGAGAGCGAGATCATCGCCGGCGCCGAGGGGGTGGTCACGGTGGGCGACGCGGACGAGGTGCTGGTCGCCGTCGTCAACTCCCGCATCGAGGGCGACAGCCAGCGCCCCGGGCTGTGCATCGGGGACGCGGCCGAGGTCGCCGCCTGCGTCGAGGACATCGCGCCGGGGACGACCGTCGAGCCGAGCCCGGAGGTCGTCGAGGACGAGCCCGACGCCGGCGTCACCGACACCTCGTCGGACGACACCTCGGCCGACGCCCTCGGGCCCGACGCGGGCGCCGAGACCGGCGAGCCCCCGGCCTCGGGCGGCTCGGGCGGCTGCGCCGGTGGTGCGGCGCCCACCGGCTGGTTGCTGGCGCTCCTGGCCCTGGCCGCGCTGGCGACCCGACGCCGACGCGAGGTGAGCCGCTCATGATGACGTCCCTGGTCTTCGCGCTGCTGCTCCAGAGCCCGGTCGTCACCCCGCCCACGGCGACGCCCGCCACGACCTATCGCGACGGGGCGCACCGGGTCGCCGCGACCCGAACGGCGCCCGGACGGCTCGCTCTCAGGTGGGCCGACGGCCGCGCGACCACCGCCGGCGTCACCCGCGACGCCATCGCCCAGCTGCCGAGGACGCCCGCCGAGCGGGCCGCGACGGCCGCCGAGCACGGGCTGACCACCGTCCGGCCGGTGGCCGAGCGGCTCGGCCTCTACCTCGTCCGCTCCGCCGACGGCGCCGAGGACGGCCTCGACGTCGCCGCGCGGCTGGCCGACGCGCTGCCGATGATCGTCCCGGACCTGCGCCTCCGGCACCGCCTGGCCTTCGAGCCCCCGGCGGACGACCCGCGCCGCGGCGGGCAGTGGTACCTCGACACCATCGGCGTCGAAGACGCGTGGGGCGTCGTGACCGGTGACCCCGGCGTCGTCATCGGCGTCGTCGACAACGGCTGCGAACTCGACCACCCGGACCTCGTCGCCAACATGCTCCCCGGCCGCGACGTCTACGACGAGGACGACGACGCGAGCCACATCCCGCGCACAGCGGGCAACAACCACGGGACCTCCTGCGCCGGCATCATCGCCGCCGAGGGGGACAACGGCGTCGGCGTCGCCGGCGTCTGCCCGGAGTGCAAGCTCCGCTGCGTGCGCCTCCTCGGCGTGGACGAGGGCGGCGACGGCACCGAGCCCGGCGTCGAGGTGCCGATCTCGGCCGACACCGAGGCCTTCGCCGTCCAGGTCGAGTGGGAGGTCGCCGTGAGCTCGAACAGCTGGGGCTTCGTCGACCGCTTCCCGGTCCCGGCGCCGCTCCGCGCGGCCATCCGCGACTTCATCGACAACGGCCGCGGCGGGCTCGGCGGGGTGGCGGTCTTCGCCGCCGGCAACGACGCGCGCGAGGTGTTCGACGACGAGCTCTACGGCATCGACGGGGTCGTGACCGTGGGCGCCATCAACGCCTTCGACGAGGCGGCCCAGTTCTCCAACTACGGCGCCGGGGTGGACCTGACGGCGCCCACCGGGAACCTGACCGCCGACATCACCGGCGCCGACGGCGCCGGGCCGACCGACTACACCTCGACCTTCGGCGGGACGTCATCGGCCTGCCCGGTGGTCGCCGGAGTCGCGGCGCTGCTGGTCTCCGCCGCCCCCGAGGCGACCGGCGCCGAGATCGTCGAGGCCCTGGTGACGACCACCCGGGCCGCCCCCTTCGCGGTCCCCGACGACGACGGCCACGACCCGCTCTACGGCTACGGCATCGTGGATCCGTACGCGGCGCTCGACGCCCTCGGCGCGATCCCGGACCCGGGCCCCGAGCCGTCGCCCGAGCCCGGCCCCGAGGCGGTCGCCGAACCGGACGAGGCCGACGTGATCGACAGCGCGGATATCGGCGCGGACACCGCGCCGACCACCGAGGCCCCGAAGGACGAGGGCTGCGCGGGCGGCTCCGGGTCGACGGGCGCGATGGCGCTCCTCGGGCTCCTCGCGGCGCTGGTCACGCGGCGCCGTCGGTGGGGATCAGCGCCCCGGGCGTGACGCCCCGCTGTCTGAGAAGTGGCTGATTTTCCGCCCGCCGGGGTGATCTTTCCCCCGGCGGCGGCGCGGCAGGCCCCGCGAGCCCGAACGACCAGGCGATAGGCGGACTTCCGGGGAGGAGGTCTCGGCGGCGCCGGCGCGTGTGCGATCGAACGGGTCTCACCACGCCATCCGGAGCCAGCCCTCATGAGACACGTCACGCTATCGCTCTTCCTCTGTGCCGGCGTCGCCGCCTGCACGTCGCAGCAGCCGCCGGACGACCGCGTCGACGGGCCGGCGGTCGACATCGCCCTCGCCGCCCTGAACCTGCAGGGGGTCGGCGACGTCGTCTGGGACCTCGCGGTCGAAAACGGCGCCTCGACCCCGGAGACCGTCTGGGAGCGCCGTATCACCTCGAGCGGCTACGGCGACAGCGCCGGCTCGGCGAGCTACGTCGCGCCCTGTGACGCCGACGCCAACGACAACACCGTCAAGGTCTGGGTGGTCGGGGTCTACGCCGACGACGTCGCCGACCCGGGCGAGTTCAACGCCGGCTCCACCGCCGGGATCGGCGCGGTGACGGGGACGTCCATCCCGTTTCAGAACCCGACGACCGCGGCGCCGCTGACCCAGACGGTCACCTGCGAGGAGAACGCCGACGCCCACGTCCAGTTCGACGTCGCGCTGATGCGGCCCGCGCAGCAGGGCTTCTTCGACGTCGCGGTGAACTTCAACAACATCTTCTGCTCGGCCAAGCTCGACTGCTGCGCCGACGACGACGGCACGGCGGGGTGCGCCACCGACGGGAGCGAGGACATCGACCTCCTCTTCGACGCCTCGGGCGCGCGCTCGCGGACCATCGTCATCGGCTTCGCGTGCACGGCCGGCCCCTCCGCCGACGTCACGACGGCCCTCTACATGGACGACCTGACCCTCGACTGCACCTCGCCGAACGACGGCGCCAACTTCGCGGCCGACATCACCGTCTCGCCCGACGCGTCCTCGCCGGGCAACCTCTGCACGGCGGGCGCCGACGGGATGAGCACCTGCGCCGCGATCACCGAGACGGGCGGCGTCGACGCCGACACCTACCTCTTCCAGGTCGGCATGTACCGCGGGGCCGAGCAGCTCTACACCGGCGGCGACGCCAAGAAGGTCTACTGGAACCTGGCCCTCGGCGTGACCGAGGACATCGGCGACTGCGCGCTGCGCCTCCGGGCGACCGCGGACGACGCCGACAACACCGATGACAACGTCGACGGCGGGACCATCGGCGCCGGGACGAGCTACCCCTTCGTCTCGTGGAGCGCGGACCTCGCGACCTGCGCGGAGGAGCCGCTGACCTTCGACGACCCGGCCGCGAACGTGCGGACGGCCTACACCGACCTCGCCGCGGGGGCGACGAGCTTCGCCCACGTCTACGCTCCGTCCCTGCCCTGCTTCACCGACAACGGCGGCTGCGACGTCAACGCGACCTGCACGAACGCCGGGACCACGGCGGTCTGCACCTGCAACACCGGCTGGGACGGCGACGGCGAGACCTGCGACAACGTCGACGAGTGCCTGACCGACAACGGCGGCTGCGACGCGAACGCGACCTGCGAGGACACCGTCGGGAGCTTCACCTGCACCTGCCAGAGCGGCTACACCGGCGACGGCTTCACCTGTGACCCCGACCCGACCTACCCCGACCCGTTCTCGTTCTCGCCGGTGACCGACGCCTACCCGGGGAGCGACCGGAGCTCCGACACGGTCGCGCTGAGCGGCTTCGCCGGGCCGGTGCCCATCGTCTTCAGCGGCAACACGACCGACGCGGCGTGGTCCGTCGACGGCGGCTCCAACTGGAACACCGACCTCGTCGGCCAGACCGTGAGCCCGACCGCGGACTTCCGGCTTCGCCAGCGGGTGGGCCAGGCCGGCGAGACGACGACCCTGACGGTGACCGTCGGCGGCGGTGACCCGGTCGACTTCGTGGTCACCGCGCGCCTCACCTACCAGCAGCCCGGGACCTTCACCTTCGTCGTCCCCGACGGCGTGACCTCCCTCGACGTGGTGGTCGTCGGCGCGGGCGGCGCGGGCAACAACTGCGGGAGCGTGCCCAACGGCGGGAGCTCGTCCTTCGGCTCGATCATCGCGTATGGCGGGACGGGGGCGTCGGGGACCTCGCCGGGCTCCGGCGGCGGCGCGAGCGGCGGCGACGTCAACTACACCGGCGGCAACGGCGGCGCGGCGGGCGCGGACCCCGGCAACCTCCGAGGCTCGGGCGGCGGCGGCGGTGGCGGCGCCGGCGGCGGTGGCGGCGGTGGGGCAGGCGGCAACGCCGGCTCCAACGGCGTCCCGGCGCCGGACGGCAACGTCGGCCAGGGCGGCACGGGCGGCGGCGGCAACACGAGCGGACAGGCCGGCCCGGCCGGCGCTTTCGCGATCAACTACAGCTCGCGGGTCCCGGGCGGCGCGGGGGGCAACGACGGCGTCGACGACGCCGGGGACGGCGGCTGGAGCGGTTACAGCGGCGCGTCCAACGGCGTCGGTGGCTCGGGCGGTGGCGGTGGCGGCGGCGGCGGCCCCTACGGCTTCAACTCGAACGGCAGCAGCGGCGGCCCCGGCACGAACGGCTCGGCCTCCTCGGGCGGCCGCGGCGGCATCGGCGGCGGCGGCGGCGGCTTCGGCCTGTGGCAGAACGCAGGTATCGGCGGCGGCGGCGGCGGCGGCTACGCCCGCAAGACCCTGTCGGTGACACCGGGTCAGTCGTTCACGGTGGTCGTCGGCTTGGGGGGCGGCAACAGCGGCGACTTCTGCTCGAGCTACTACCAGGGGACCGGCGGCGACGGCGCGGTGAAGATCGCGTACTGACCGAATCCAGCTCGGACGCGGCGCCCCGGGGTCACGCGACCTCGGGGCGCCGTCGTCTCAGCGGAGCGCCCGCGCGACGGCGATGGCGACCTGCCCGAGGGCGACGCCGCCGTCGTTCGGCGGGATCTCCCGGTGGACGAGTGGCCGGAGCCCCCGGCGCGCGAGGCGGGTGACGAGCGACTCGGTGAGCGTCGCGTTCTGGAAGACCCCACCGGACAGGGCGACCCGAGCGTCGGACGCCGGCGCGACCGCGGCGACGAGACCGGCGAGGGCCTCCGCGAGCCCGTGGTGGAAGCGCGCGGCGATGGTCCCGGTCGGGACACCGGCGCGCAGGTCCGTGAGCAGCGCCTCCCACATCGGCCGCGGCGAGAGCACCCCGGGCCCGGCCTCGCTCGGCCCGTCGGCGTCCCGCCCGCCCTCCGCCAGCACCTCGAAGACATAGGCGCCGCCTGGGTCGTCGACCTCGCGCCAGCCGGGGTCGACCGCCGCCTCGAGGGCCATCGCGGCCTCGCCCTCGAAGCCCTGGCGGTCGCGACACAGGCCGACGGCCGCGGCGACCGCGTCGAAGAGGCGACCGGCCGAGCTCGCGAGCGGCGCGTTCACTCCGCGGACGATCATCCGGGCGAGGACGTCGACCGGCCTCGCGCCGAGGTCCCGGACGAGCTCCAGCTCGCCGAAGCGCGCCTCGCACGCCCCCCAGCCGAGCGTGGCGTCGAGGTGGGCGAAGGTGTTGCGCCAGGGCTCCTCGGCGGCGCGCGCGCCGCCGGGCATGGCGACGGGAAGCAGATGCGCGACGCGGTCGAGCCGTCGGTAGCCGCCGACGAAGACCTCGCCGCCCCAGACCGTCGCGTCGTCGCCCCAGCCGAGCCCATCGAGGACCACGCCGACGACGGGCTCGGCGTCGAGCGGGATCCCGTGGTCGACGAGGCAGGCGGCGACGTGGGCGCGGTGGTGCTGGACGAGAGCGAGGGGGAGGCCGGCCGCCTCGGCGCGCTCCGTCGCGAGCCTGGTCGACAGGTACTCCGGGTGGGCGTCGGCGACGAGGAGCGTCGGCCGGTGTCCGTAGAGCTCGGTCAAGACCGCGAGCTGCCGCTGGTAGTCGGCCCAGGTCTCGGCGTCCTCGAGGTCGCCGAGGTGGGGCGACAGCACCGCCCCGCGGGCGTCGGAGAGGCAGAACGTCGCCTTCAGGTGCCCCCCGAAGGCGAGGACCGAGGGGGCTCGAGGGCCGTCGAGCCCCGGCGGAAGGGTCAGGGGGCTCGGCGCGTAGCCCCGGGCCCGGCGCAGTACTCTCGGGGCGCCCGCGAAGACCCGGGCGACCGAGTCGTCGACCCGGTTGGCGATCGGGCGGTCGTGAGTGAGCAGCGCGTCGGCGATGGGGGCGAGGCGGGCGCTCGCCTCGCTGTCGTCAGTCAGCTGGGGCGCGTCGCTGAAGTTGCCCGAGGTCATGACGACCGGGACGTCGATCCGCTCGAGGAGCAGCGCGTGGAGCGGCGTGTAGGGCAGCATGAAGCCGACCGTCCCCACGCCGGGCGCGACGGACGGCGCGACCGCGAGCCCGCCCGCCCGCGGCGTCAGCAACGTGATGGGCGCCGCGGGGCTGGTCAGGAGCTCCGTCTCGGCCTCGGACACCGCTGCGTAGCGCCGGATGGTCTCGAGGTCTCGGGCCATGAGCGCCAGGGCCTTCCTCGGTCGGCGTTTTCGCTCGCGGAGCCGCGCCACGACGTCCTCGCGGGTCGCGTCACAGGCGAGGTGGAACCCGCCTAGACCCTTGATGGCGACGATCTCGCCCTCGGCGATGAGCGACGCCGCGAGGTCGACGGCGTCGCGGGTCGCCGTCGGCTCCCAGAGGTGAGGCAGGCGGCCCCGCAGCTCGGGGTCGAGCACCGTCAAGGTCGCCCGCGGCCCGCACCGCCAGCAGGCGTTGGGCTGGGCGTGGAAGCGGCGGTCGCGGGGGTCGCCGTACTCTTCGGCGCACGCCTCGCACAGCGGGAACCCGGCCATCGACGTGTTCTTCCGATCGTAGGGGATGGCGCGGACGATCGAGTAGCGCGGACCACACTCGGTGCAGTTGGTGAACGGATAGCGAAGGCGCCGCCCATCGGGACCGCCGGACCACGTATCGTGCGCGCACGCCTCGCAGGTGGCGGCGTCCGGGACGATCCCGGTCGTCGGCGCGGTCGCGTCGCTCTTGTCGATGGTGAAGGCCTCGGGCCACCGCTCGCGGTGCGCTTCAGCGACCTCGACGCGGTCGATCCGGGCGAGCCGCGGGGGTTCGGCCTCGAGGCGCCGCAGAAAGCGCGTGACGGCCTCGGGCGTCCCGGCGGCCTCGATGACCACCCCGCCGCCGTCGTTGATGACGGTCCCGACGAGGCCCTCCTCGTTGGCCAGGCGCCAGACGGTGGGCCGGAACCCGACCCCCTGCACGAGGCCCCGGACCCGCACCCGAACGCCTCGTCGGGGCGATCCGCTCGCGCTCTGGCTCGTCGACGTCACCACGGGCGCAGCCTACGCCCGCCGGCCGTCGCCCGTCATCCATCGTGACAAAGTGAGAGATGACGGGGTCGGACCCCACCATCTAACACTTTCCTCACCCGCGGCCGCGGGATCGCGAGTGGCGTGGGGTGCGGGAGCGCGAGGGGGGGGAGCGTAAGCGTCGCGGGGTGCGCGAGCGGCGCGGGGGGGGCGTGGGAGCGCGAGGCGAGCGGCGCGGGAGCGTGAGCGGCGCGGGGGCGTGAGCGGCGCGGGGGCGGGAGCGGCGCGGGGGCGTGAGCGGCGCGGGGGCGGGGGCGG
>Ga0209692_10000480_pt1 | contig 93168 bp, 86 predicted proteins | sample tdDd472_FD_187129 | JGI IMG/M metagenome (GOLD analysis project Ga0209692, IMG submission 187129) | Marine sediment microbial communities from the Atlantic coast under amendment with organic carbon and nitrate - tdDd47.2 (SPAdes)... | ecosystem: Environmental > Aquatic > Marine > Coastal >...
TGCACTGTTTCAATCCCACAAATATCACTAATAAGTAATAATTCTTCAGTCAAGTCTTCTCGGCTTATTTTATCATATATATCTATTTTCATTAAAAATCTCCTAATAAATCTATTCTATAACAATTATAAAAGCCATCATCGAACCCTTTACCAGACCCTTCATCAGGCTCTTCACCATATTCAGAATCAGACCAAAGCAACGATGAAGCATCTAAATAATCAACTACTAATAATTTTATATCATCAGTATAAAAACTATCAACTATTCCTTCTTTGCTGACCTTGTCAATAAATTGTACAAATAACATTTTAACATAAGCTAACTTTACCTCAATCGGTATTTCGCTAATATCTTTGTTTTTATAATTTAGGTTGATATTATTTAATCGCACCCTAATTTCATTTTTATTATTTAGCTTATTATTATTTTTATGTTGCTTTTCCATCGTATCATTCCTTTTATTTGTCTAACAATATTATTTTACTTATATTTGCATATTAATTTACATAGTTATCATGCATAATAATTATATATTCTGTGTATAATTTACACATTTATTGCGTAATTACTATTGCAAATATATGTATTCATATTGAATATACAAGAAAATAATTTTAAAAATATTTAAAAAATATATGAATGATTATAAAAAAGAAGTAGGCTTAAGGCTAAGGCAAATTAGAGAAATTATGAACGAAGGTTCCAAACTTTCTTCCATACAATTTGGTTATCTCTTAGACGAAAATGGTGATAAAATCAGAAATTATGAAATCGGAAGAGCAAGCATACCCATAAGATTGTTATATAATTTATATAAACGAGGCATAAATCCCAATTATATAATTACTGGACTCGAATCAATCTTCGCAGATAACGAAGAAGGAAAAAGACTTGCAAAATTAACCTACCAAAGAAATACCAAATTAGAAATCGAAATCAAATTAAAAAATGTGGAAAGCAAATACACTAATGACGACAACGATTTGAAAGTTGCGGCAGGGAGAATTAAAAAATGACACCCGAAAACCAATACAAGAAATTTTTATACTCTGTAGATTTTGAAGATGTACTGATATTAAAACAAAAAATCGAACTCAAAGACCCAGACTCCTGGAAACTAAAAATAATCAATCAATTTTTAGAAAAAAACGGACAAAGCCAAAAACAAGACAACCAGCAAGAAGCATCAAGCATCGTAGCCAATAAAGGCTTCTTTAATGAAATATTTGAAAATAGCAAATCTAACAAATGGATTTCATGCTCAGTAGAAGGTAATTCGATGCAAGGTATCAGTATCAACGACGGAGATAAATTAATAGTCGAACGTTGCAACAAATTAAACGAAAACGAAGTAGGTATATTCAAAGTAAACGAACAGCTTTACGTAAAAAGATATAAAACAGGAAATTTCGATGAAATTATTTTAAAGTCGCATAATATAAATTACCCTGATATTCATCTAAAAAAAGAAGATTTAAAAATTATTGGCAAAGTCATAAGCTGTATAAAAGACGTAAAATAAAAATTTATCTTAATTAATTAATAAAAACAAGCTAATTTTGTAAATAATTATGAAACATATTGCAAATTAGTGTTTTATTAATTATATTGTGAAAATTATAGAAATAAAATCCTGAGGAAAAATGAAAAAACCATTTATCTTGGTAGTAGATGACAATAAGATTACAACAAAATTATTAAGAAGATATTTAGAAGCAAACGGCTTTGATGCAAAAGAAGCTTATGACGGTATTGATTGCTTAGAAAAAGTAGAGCAAGAGTTGCCAGATGCTATAGTTTTAGACGTAATGATGCCACGAATGGACGGCTACGAAACTGTTGCAAAACTTAAAGAACAAGAACACACAAGAGACGTACCAGTAGTAATAGTAACTGCACTTAACGACGTAGCAAACCAATTGAAATCCATTGAAGCTGGTTCCGATGATTTCCTTAGCAAACCTATCGAAGAAAAGCTCTTAGTTGCAAAAGTAAAATTACTATCATCGCTTTGTATTCAAACCAAAAAAGCAATTAAAGTAGTGGAAATATTAAATAAAGTTGTAAGTGAATCTGGTTACGGCACATCAGCCGAAGACCTACTCAAAGAACACGACTTAATATAAATAACCCATATTTTGGATTATGAACCAACCCAGTTGTTATAGGACAATCTCAAATAAATTAGTTAAATATTTCTAAAGATTATTGCCACGCTTACCAAAGAGCGTGGCTCTTTTTATTTATGTATAAATTTTTTATTATTATATTACTATTATCCTCTTGCACTAGAGTCTCCGATATTACTAAATCTTTACTCGAATTAAAAGATTTGGAATTCGAAATAATTAATACTGAAAATTATAATTTATCAGGTGCTGATATTAATAATTTTGCCTCAGTTAAGGATATGAATCTTATCGATGGCACAAAAATATTACAAGGTTTTACAAATAAAAAGTTAGATCTAACATTTAGAATTAACCTACAAGCAACAAATCCAAACACAACCAAAGGAAAAAAACTTAGTGCAAGGGCGACAATAAGCAAACTAAGTTATTCCATTCTTTTAGAAGGAAAAAGAACAGTTAGTGGGAGTATAGAGGAAAAATTTGAAGTCCCAGAAGGTGGTGGTTCGGTGATAATACCAATTAATGCTAAAATAAATTTAATGCAGTTCTTCGGTGGTAGCTCCTATAAAGAACTAATCAACTTAGTCCTTTCTATTGGCGGAGCAAAAAAAAGTGGTAAAAAAGTAGAACTAATAATTAACCCAACAATTGAAAGCCCAATAGGCGACTTAAGCCCAGGCAATATTAAAGTTTTTGAAAAAGAATATTGAAAAGAGAATTGATAATAACTTTAACAAATTTTCATTACTCTTTCAAACAAAAAAAGTATTATAGAGTATTTTAAAAGAGTAATTTTTTAGAGTAATTAAAATTTATCATAAACACAACAGTCATAAATAAGTATAATAAATTATTAATAATTTAAACTATCAATAAAAAATGTTAAACAAATTGAGTAAAAAAATATAAAAATGGAAGTTCCCCTTGTCTTTATTGTTTTGTTCGTATTAATAGGTTCTTTAAGCTCATTCCTAATTGCAACTTTTTCATATCTGTCTCAACATAGACTAAATGAATTATTAAAAACTAATGATGTCCAAGCAATCAAACTAAATGAATTGCGCAATAAATACGAAGAATCATTAAACAGCTTGTTTTTAATAGAATTCTCATCCTATGTAATTGCAGCATTCTTAGCCGGTAATATATTCTTCCATGACAACAACCTACTCTATTCTCTATTAGCAATAATTATTCTTATATTGTTAATAGTTGGATTACGGATAATCTTTTATTCTGTCGGAATACGATTTGCCGATTATAACGCACTAAAATTCACCAAAACTATAAATCTATTTATAAAGTTCATATCACCATTAGTATTTATCAGAAAAAAAATCACTGATTTAATCGGCGGAGACCAAAATGAAGATGCTTCAAGAGAAGAACTAACTGCATTAGTCGAATCTGCACTCGAAGAAGGCACATTAGACGAAGATGAATATAGAATACTAACCGGTATAATGAAATACAGTGATGTATTAGTATCTGATGTTATGACTCCAAGGACTGTAGTATTTTCTTGCGATGCAAACAAAAATATAGAAGAAGTTTCAAAACTCGAAGGACTCGAAGAATACTCAAGATTTCCAATTTGGGAAGGGGATAATATTGATGATGATATTATTGGTTATGTCTTGTCTCGCGATGTTTACGTAAACAAAATCAAAGACAACGGAAAACTAAAGCTTAAAGAAATTCTGAAGCCAGTTTATATGATAACTGAAAATTCTAAACTCGACATAGCCTTAGAAACTTTTCTCGAAAAAAAGCAACACCTCTTTGTAGTCTTAGACGAATATGGAGGTTTCGCAGGTATTTTAACTATGGAAGATGTTCTTGAAACAATACTCGGAGCAGAAATAGTTGACGAAGCAGACAAAACAGTAGATTTGCGTAATCATGCTAAAAGAAGAAGAGACAAAAGATTAGTCTCTCGAAAAAAAATTAAATAATTTTTTACTTGCGTATAATTTCAAAAGTACATAAGTTTGCATTCTATATTTGAACGGGGTATGGCGCAGCCCGGTTAGCGCGTCTGGTTTGGGACCAGAAGGCCGCAGGTTCGAATCCTGCTACCCCGACAAAAAAACCTTTCAAATATATAAAGTTTCTTAGCTCATAGTTAAGAAACTTTTTTTTTGTCTTAATTAATTTTAAATTAAATAATCAAAAATCAACAATTAATATTTTAGCTACCATACTTTATTAATAATTTTTGGTAATTTTGCAATTATATTATTGACTTTTATAATGATTATTTAAGACAATATTCCAGTTAAAGTGTCAATAGGTAAATGATATTAACATTTTGATAATATATTTTATACCCAATTTAGCAAAGAGAAAATAATGATGAAAAATAGATTATTCTTTCACGTTTTTATAATGTTCACAATAATATTCTTAAGTCCAAATCTAACCCAAGCAGATGTTTTCTATCAACCTCAAAACTTGGATTTCGAACTCGGAAATTCCGGCACTATGCCTTACGGCTGGAAATTTGACAAAGATGCCAGAGAAAACTTGTTAGTAGGTGGCATTGATACCGTAGAATTTAATTCCGGATTAAAATCGTTTGCCATTATCAACACCCAATCCGACAAAAAAGAAATATCAGGTTCTATTTACCAAAGTATCGATGCTTCCGAATACAGAGGAAAAAAAGTAAGACTAAGAGTAGCTATTAAAACAGATTTTAGTAACGAATTTTCTAAAGCATTTCTTTGGCTAAAAGACTACTACAACAAAGTAGAATACAGAAATTTCTCTGTTTCCAAAGAGCCTATAGTAAGCCAAATTTGGGATTATTTTGAACTTGAAACAATCATAGCAAGCGATGCAAATAGAATCAATATAGGTATTATGCTCGTAGGAGCCGGGCAAGTAAACATCGACGACATTACTTTCACAGTTATAAAAAATGGTATAAAATTCGATAATCCACCCAAAAATCTTGGTGCTGATGAATTAAAAAAATTAATTGACCTTTCAGAATTATATGGAGTAGCAAAATACTACTCACCAACTTTCGAATCTACAAGCATCGATTGGGATGATTTATTGTATAACACCATAAATTCTACTCTCAAAACAAATAATGACAACCAATTCATTGACACACTTTCCTACTATTTTAAAAATATCAATCCTGGTATTATTATCTCAAAGGACTCAATCCTTACTCCCAAAAAACCTAAGATAGACAAACCATTCCCATCAAAATTGATATACAAACACACAGGTGCTTACTCCAAACTTGCAAACAGTTTATTTAATTCCGAAATCAAAGATTTTTATCTGCCAAATAGAAAATATGAAGGCTCAATATTCCAATCTATTAAAACTAAAAAATACGGTGGAAAAAGAATTAGATTATCAGCACAAGTAAAAGCAGACTTGATAAACGAACACTCCAACGCTCAACTTTGGCTTAGAGTTGTAAGCGAGGGCTCAACAAAAGATATAAATGTTAATATGATGGAAAACCCCATCAAAAGTAGCAACTGGAAAAATTACTCAATAGAATGCGAACTCCCTCAAAATGCAATAAAAATTGTAGTAGCATTAGTAATGTTTGGCGAAGGTAACATTTGGTTTGACGATTTGAAACTCGAATATGAAAGTAATGGAAAGTTTTCGCCTATAAAGCTCTTCAATTCTAATTTTGAATCAGTAACATTAAATAAAGAAAACAAAAAACTTGAAATCAATGATTGGTCTTTAAGTGCAAAAAGTCGCTCCGTAGGATATACCTTAAAAGCAGATGACAAAGAAAAATTTGAAGGAAAATATTCATTAAATATATCAACAGACTTAAGAGGAAGAGTAATATACCCAGAAGATGATGCTTACTTCCAATACGCAAAAAACAAAATAAATTATAGAATCCCTTATGTAATAGAAACTGACAAAAATGGATATTCATACCCAAGAAATCCTAATTTCGAAAAGTTCAGTAATAACCTAACTAAAATAGAATATTCAAACAATGACAGAATATCACGTCTTGCCATAGTAATTGACCTGTGGAATTATATTAAACATTTTAATATAAATGAATTGTCTGATGTTCGTCTTCAAAATACTTTAATTGATGGGCTGAACAACGCCAGCTTAGCCAAAGATAAATTTGAATTCAACACAGTATTAAGAAAAATATTAGCAACCTTAAACGATTCTGGTGCTAGAATATGGAAAGGGAACAATGAAAAATATTTTGCTCTACCTATAAAATGGAATTGGATAGACAAAAACCTAATCATTTCAAATAAAACTCCAAACATCCCAGATATAGAAATAGGAGACGTAGTTTTAGAAATAAATAAAACAAAATCAGATTTATATTTAAAACAATTTGAAGAGCAAATATCTGCTTCTGCAAAAGGCTGGAAGCAATTAAGAGCCTTAGCACTTATGAGAATTGGCAAAAAAGATGAAATTGCAACACTTCTTATCCGAAAACCTGACGGTACAAAAGTAAGTGTAAATCTAAAATACTCTGTAAATCCACTCCTGCCAAAAGAACCATCACCTATTGACCTCTCAGAACTCGACGGTGGAATATTATATGCTAATCTTACATTATTAGACGATAAAGATTTTAAAAAAAATCTGCAATTATTTCAGAATTATGACAAAATAATTTTTGATTTACGAGGGTCTGCACGTGTATCCGAACACATACTTGGCTTTTTCATAGACTCAGCAATAGTAGCAAATCAATGGAAAATTAAAATTTACACTGGTCCAGAAGAAAAGCAACGTTCAATTAATTTCAGAACATCTGAAATAAACCCAATAGAAACAAAACTAACAAAAAACTGCGTATTTTTAATAAACGAAAAAACAATTGGATACTCCGAAATAATAGCAAACACAATCAAGCATTATAAACTATTTCCACTAATCGGCGAAGAAACTGCCGGAGGATTTGGCGATGCAATGTCGTTCAAACTTGCAGGTGATTATTATTTCTCAATGACTATATGGGATTGTTACGGACCAGATGAGAAACGGCTAAATCAAAATCCCATCCAACCAGATGTAAAAATCGGAAAAGCATCGCCGAGAAAAGTATCAGAAGCAGAACAATTAGACTTACAATTAAACATGGCATTAGAACTTTTAAAAAAATAAATGCTTCAAATATAGATTTATATTTTTTTTAACAACTACCAAAATTTAATAAAATTAGTATAATTATGCTTATCTTGTGCATATTAAAGTCTTGTATATTAAAATAATAAATTGAATATGGCAAAAAAATCAAATTTGATGGACAAATTTTTAACTATAGTTGAGAAAGTTGGTAATGCACTACCACACCCTGCTACTCTCTTTGCACTCTTTGCTCTCGGCACAATAATCCTATCGTGGTTATTCTCTATTTCTGGATTAACAGCTATTCATCCCATAACAAAAGATGTAGTCGAACCATTCAATCTTCTTTCAGTTGAAGGTATCCAGAAGATTTTGACAGGAGTTGTAACAAACTTCACCGATTTTGCTCCATTAGGTACTGTACTTGTCGCATTATTAGGTATTGGGATTGCCGAAGGTAGCGGATTAATTGCTGCCACTATCAGAATGATTGTCCAAAACTCCTATAAAGTCTTAATAGGTCTGATTTTGCTACTTTCAGTCGTTGCAATATTCAGTTTCCCAGAGTTTTCCGTTATCCTTTCAACTTTAATTTTCGCAATTGTCAGCGTTACAGCTATTTGGTTTGTCAATAAACGTTACCCAGACACAATCCTTACTTTCATCATAGTATTTTCAGGTATCCTCTCTAACATGGCTTCAGAAGTCGGTTATGTGTTATTAGTTCCATTAGGTGCAATAATGTTCATCGGTGCAGGAAGACACCCTATTGCAGGTTTCGCAGCAGCATTCGCAGGAGTTTCAGGCGGATATAGTGCCAACCTATTAATCGGTACTATTGACCCACTACTTGCTGGATTATCAGAAGAAGCCGCACGTATTGTAAGCATTGACTATACAGTAAATCCACTAGCAAACTGGTATTTCATGTTTGGCTCTACATTTTTTATAGCTATAGCCGGTACATTCGTAACTCAAAAAATTGTAGAACCACGATTAGGCAAATACGAAGGAGATGAAACTCTTTCAAAAGATGATAAAGATATAATAAAAAATATTACAAAAGAAGAAAAACGTGGAGTAGTTTGGGCATCAGTAGCTTGTATTATTTTTGCCGGTATATTATTTATCGGAGCGTACCCAAATGATGGTTTTTTAAGAGACGTTTCATACAATATTACAAATTATCCAGACATGGATAGCCTCTCCTTACTATTAAAATCACTTCATCCCTTCTTGCATTCCGTTGTAGCATTTATATTTATAGGAGCAGCTATGATGGGGATAGCCTACGGTATCGGAGCAAAAACTCTTAGAAATGATTCGGACGTAATGGACGGAATGGCTAAATCAATGGAAACACTTGGTATATACATAGTATTAGTATTTTTCGCAGCCCAATTCGTAGCATTTTTTAAATGGACTAATCTCGGACTAATTTTCGCAATAGAAGGAGCAGATTTCCTAAAAAGTTTAGAACTCGGTGCAATGCCACTGATGATAGCATTCATCTTATTAGCAGCATTAATAAACTTATTTATGGGTTCTGCCTCAGCAAAATGGGCAATTATGGCACCAGTCTTTATACCAATGTTTATGCTTCTCGGTTACTCCCCAGAATTAATACAAGGAGCCTATAGAGTAGGAGACTCCGTTACCAATATTATTTCTCCATTAATGAGCTATTTCGCATTAATCATAGCATTTATGCAACGTTACAAAAAAGATGCAAAAATAGGAACCATGATTTCCGTCATGTTACCATACTCCGTCGTATTCTTCCTAGTTTGGACAGTATTATTCCTTATTTGGTTCCAATTAGACCTACCATTAGGACCAGGCTCACCATTATTCATTGATGTGCCAGGTAATTAGTGCCAACAGATAAATCCTATATAGGAGTGTTTGACTCCGGTCTGGGTGGTCTAACAGTTTTAGAGCATTTGTACAAGTTAATGCCCAACGAAGATTATATATACTTCGGAGATAACGCCCGTGTTCCTTACGGTTCTAAATCCTCCGACACTGTAAACCTATACTCAAAACAAGCCGTAGAATTTCTAAAATCATTCCCATTAAAATTCATAGTCGTTGCTTGTAACACAGCATCGGCTATCGCATTTGAAACAATAATAAAAACTGCAGGCAACATCCCAGTTATTGGAATGATTAGACCAGCTTCCGAATCCGCAATCAAGCTAAGCTCAAATAATAAAATCGGCATAATAGCCACCGAAGCAACAATACGTTCAAAAGCATACCCAAAAGAATTATTAGAGCTAAACAACCAACTAATAATCGCAGAAAAAGCATGCCCTTTATTCGTCCCTCTGGTCGAATCTGACTTCATCGAACACAAAGCAACACAGTTAATTATAGAAGAATATCTTCACCAAATGAAAACAGAAGACGTTATCATCTTAGCTTGTACTCACTACCCATTCCTAAAAAATCAAATTCAAAACTTTCTTCCCAATGTAAAAATAATCGACTCAGGCGAAAATGCCGCAAATAAAGTCCTTCAGCACCTTCGGTCAAACAATAAACTAAGTAAAAACCCCACCGGAGAAATCCGCTATTTCACTACAGATTATCCTAATAATTTCATAAATACTGCCAGTAAATATCTAAGTTTTGAAATAGGAGATGTGCAAAAAGTATCTGTTGAATAATAAATTACTTTAAATAAGCCCACAATTTTCCCCACCACAAAACTAAATTCAATTTAAAATTATAAATTTCGTCTATATCCATGAACATACTCATTTATTTAAAAATTATAAAAACATAAAATTTATGGATAAAATTATTGTTATTGGTGGACTTTCCGCAGGTCCGTCTGCAGCTGCAAAAGCAAGAAGAGAAAATGAAAAAGCAGAAATTTTATTATTTGAAAAAGGTGAAAATATTTCCTACGCTACTTGCGGAATACCCTATGCCCTTTCCGAAGTCATAGAAAAAAGAGAAGACTTAATAGTAGTCGAACCACAACTCCTCAGAGATAGATTTAAAATCGATGTCCGATTAGAAGAAAAAATTATTAAAATTGACCCCACCCTAAAAAAAGTATTTAGTACAAAAGGTGAGTACTCATACGATAAATTAGTTTTTGCCTCCGGTGCATCCTCAATTATCCCTCCTATCAAAGGAATTAGCCAAGCCAATAATTGGTCGCCTTGCCGAAGCCTTAACGATTTTGACAAACTCAAAGAAACACTATCAAACCCAGAAATAAAAAATATTACAGTTCTCGGTGCAGGTCTTATCGGATTAGAAGTAGCCGAAAACCTAATAGAAATTGGCAAAAATGTTACAGTAATAGAAGGTGCTGACCAAATCCTTACTTTATGGGATAAAAAGTTTGCCGAATTCGGATCCGAAATATTAAAATCAAGCGGAATAAAAATCATCACTTCAACCTTTGTAAATGAATTTGGAGTAGAAAACAAAAAAATAAATAAAGTATTTATCGACGAAAATAATACTATCGATACTGATTTTGTTGTTATGAGCGTAGGAATAAAGCCCAGAACTGAACTACTTACCTCCATCGGAGCTGAACACCTAAGCAACGGAGCATTAAAAGTAAACGAATTTATGGAAACAAGTTTAAAAGACATATATTCTGCTGGTGATAACACTTCTATCAAAAACACCATTACAAAAAAGCATGATTACTTCCCCCTCGGCACTCATTCCAACAAAGGCGGCAGAGCAATCGGCTTAAATTCCACAGGAAGCCAAAGCAAATTCGAAGGTGCTTATGGAACAGCAATCATCAAATTATTCGACTATACATTAGCACGTACAGGAATGAATAAAAACAGCCTAGAAAAACATAATATCGATTACAAATCAGTTGTAACAATCGCCGGCTCAACCCCAGGATATTATCCAGACCAAAAAGACCTAATCAGCGAAATATTCTACAAACCTGATACATTAGAAATATTAGGTGGTGAGTTCTTCGGAGAAGTTGGCGTGGACAAAAGAGTAGATGTACTAAGCACAGCAATTTTTGCTAAACTAAAAATCACCGATTTATCAAAAATTGATTTTGCTTATGCACCGCCATATTCCCCCGCAAAAGACCCATTAGTCGTAGCAAGCTTTACTGCCGAAAACATAGAAAAAGACAAATGTAACCAACTGTCAATGGAAGATTTCGAAGAATTCATTAAATCTAATAATATTGATTCTTATTCATTAATTGATGTCAGAGAAAAATGGGAATTCGACGAAGGACATATCAAAGGAGCGATGAACCTACCCTTAGATGAATTAAGAGAGAATTTAGACAAAATCGACAAAAATAAACCTATAATCATTTATTGCCAAAGAGGATTAAGAGGTTATCTCGCCAGATTAATCCTTCACCAAAATGGATTTGAAAGAACAAGTAGCCTCGCCGGCGGTTATATTTTCTACTCAATGTGTAATCCAATAAAGAATTAATTGTATAATAACTCAAAAACATATAACCAACCACCCTCAAAGTGTTAATTCATACTCAATTACTTACAAAATCATACTCATAAGTATTCTGATATATCTGTTTAATTAACACATAAGTCATTTGCAGGCTTAGGATCGTTAGTGCTATTATCAGTTTTATTGTTTTGATTTGTTCCATTTTTCTAATTGATTTTTTTATTAATTCTATTATCGTTTTTAGTCTTTAAATCCTGACCTTCCCATTTTAATTATTTTTTATATTTTTATTTGAATCTATTTTTAACCGGTAAAAATAATAACCACCACAAAAACTAATTAGAGTGTCTCCTTTTAAATAAAAAGGACTCAAGTCATGTGGCTTCCATTTATCTTCACCCGATTCTCCAGGATAAAACATCAACATTTTTTTTGTCATTTTAGTGAACTCTTCATCACTGAGCCACAAGTAAAATATTTCGAGATCCAAATAATTTAATCTGTCATATCTTGGTGGTGTTACCCATGTAAATATCTCTAATAATTCAAATAACTTAATTGTATCTTTCACATAAAATGAATCTTTATCAGCTCTTGGCACTGAAGTTAAATATTGCTTAATTGTATCTTTTAAGTATACTGAATTATTCTCTATCACTAAAATTGAATTAGAAATAGAATCGCGGATCGAATAATCAAATCTAGTGGCTTTCATTTCTTCTATTTTAACAGTTTTCCACTCTCCTATCAGTTGTTTTAATATTGTGTCATTAAGTGGTACTGCTTGACCTCCAATAGCTTTCATACAAGTAAAAAATATAAATAATATTAATGTTTTCATAATTTTTGTCTTTAAGGTTTTAAAAAAAGTTGTTGCTCTTTTTGGCGTCTGCCTATCAATCCAAATACACCAGAAGTTGAACCTCCTGAACTTATGATATCCATCTCTAATGCAGCTGCTCTGAAATTCCCATTGTTTAGATTAGTTAAAAAGCGTCTTGTAGGAGGTCCAAATGCATTACCTACCCCCACATTATACACATAAGAGGCAGTAGCATCTATTTGATTCTGTGTCAGCGGTACTGTAATTCTACTGTTCATATATGGTAAAACTTTAGTTCCAAGATGATTGTGTAATAATGTAGCCGTATCAGACTTACTTATACCTTTTGGATAGCTTGTGGGATCAACTACTTGCCCATAGCCAATTGTGGGCTTTCCTTTTGGATATTTAGACCAAGGTTGAGGTGGTTTTGTTTTTGATAAATCACTATACATATAACTAACGAAACCTTCTTCAGGTGTAATTAATTCAAGTCCTGTCTCACTTACTTTGAAATTACCTGGTTGTATCTTTTTATCATTATTTAATACCTCCAACTCCATACTTATTTTTGCTTCTGCTCTGTAAAACCCTTGGAATTCACTCCTCGGTGTTTCTAAGTGCATTAAAGGGTTGTTTTTATTGCACTTTTGGTTTTTTTTATATAATTGAGTTTTTTTTGCACTATACTCTACTAATCCGTCAAACACACTTATATCTACATCCATAATAAACGATGATAATTCATACTTAGAATTTGTTATTCCAGCCATTATAACAGAAATCAAAATCATATCAAACCCCTGCTAAACTCGTAAGTATTCTGATATGTTTGTCCTGTTAGCACATAAGTCATTTGCAGGCTTAGGATTGTTAGTGCTATTATCAGTTTTATTGTTTCTGTTTTCATAATGTTAATCTATTTTATTTCATTAATTTTATTATTCTGCTTCTTGCATGGTTTGTCTCATACCCCCAAATCGGCAAATCATGTACAAATAATTTATCATTCCCTACCACTGTTGTTCTATATACCATCTTTGTTTTCATATCTTTTAGCATTATTTTATTCCCTGTTTTAGTCCAACCTCCGCCAATGATATTTCTACCTAAATATTTATAGATGAATGTTGAATCACTTCTTATATTTAACTCATTATTATTCAAAAGATTATAACGAATGGAATTACTATGCCTATAAAGACCAGTTGTAAATCTATATTCTATATCATAATTGAATATATCTTCATATTTAGAGAGTAAATGAGTACTTCCACTCATGTATTTATGTATTGATTGTTTCTCATAATCACTTTTAATATTTCCGATTTTAAACAAAACTACTTTCTCTAATAGTTTAAAACTATTTGTAAATTCTAATTTATTATCTATTAATTTTGCTTCAAATTCTATATTATATATAGTATCCCTAAAAAGTAATTTTCGTTCAGATAAAACAAAACTTCCAATCGAAATATAAAAATGAAATTCAGAATGAATATTATTTCTATCTATAAATTGTAATTCATACATTCTATCCTTAGTTAGAGTTAAATGTATTTTATGTTTGCTTATTAATTGAGAACTATTTAGGTTACCAGTATCATAATAACCACTAATATCTGCATTTTGACTATGCAAATTTATATTCATTAATATAATAAGTAAAAATAGTATTTTCATTGTTTAATCCCTGTTTTTCTCTAGTTTAATTCTATTCTGAATTTAATAGTGTTGGTATCATTCCTTTTATCCTGCTTCTTCCATGAAATTGATAATAACCTAATATAGGAATATCATGAATAAATATTTTATTATTGCCAACAACAGTCATTTTATAAGTCATTTTTGATTTCTCGTCGATTACTTTAATTTTATTACTAGATTTTGACCACCTACAGTCCAATATAGTTTTACCTAAAAATTTATACTGAAATGTAGAATCATCTCTAAAAATTAATTGATGTTTGTCTCCTGATGTAAACATTGTTAAATGGTCATGAAATGAAACATAAGTACCACTTATAAATTTATAGTCAATATCATCATTAAATAAATCTTTAAAATCTATAATTAAATCTTTTTGTGCTTGAAGTATTTCATCTATATCTATAGTTTTAATTATATTATAATTTAGATTTTTATGTTCTGTCAATATTACGCCCTCTAATAGGCTAAAGCTTTTTGTAAAAGTTAGTGTGTTAGCTTCATGTATTGCAATGAATTCAAATTTATATAAAGAATCTCTAAAGTGAATTTCATCCATTTCTATTGAAAAAGTTCCTTTCGAGATAATTCCACCGATCTCCATATCCGAATAACTTTCTTTCAATATGAACGTCAATTCATAAGTATTATCCTTAAATAACGTTAAAAAATATTCAACATAATTATGTTTTGATGGTATATAATCATTTTGATTAATTGATAAATTATGAGCTGAATTACAAAAAGAGACAGCATTATCAAAATTATCTTTAGCACTAATATTGTTAAAAAATATAAAGCTAATTATAGTATATATTATAAACTTCTTTACCATGATAAAAACTTAGGTATTTGGAGTGTGAAGTGTACCCAAAAAGCTATACACCAAATTAAACCCCTATAAATTTTTCTCATAATAAATTGAAAATCTATGCCAATTTTCCGATTATTTTTATAACTATCCAATATCATCACATTATCTAAAAACTGTATTAAATCCTTAATACGTCCAATATACAAAAATTTCATCTATCTATCAACGGTAAAATCAATTATGATATAGCACAGTCGCCCAACCTAACACAATATATCGATTAATGTTAGTCGGCTCATTCATTAAAAATTAATTTAATATTTTCAGTTCTTACCCCAACCTCTAAAAGCAATCGGTATTGCCTCTTCTATATCTTTCACTGGGATTATCTCTAAACCATCTTTTATTTCTTTATCAATATCCTTTACATCGCTTTTGTTGTCATAAGGACATAAAACAGTTTTAATTCCTATTTTCTTCGCTGCTAATAATTTTTCCTTCAGCCCACCAATCGCCGTTACTTTTCCCCTTAGGTTAACCTCGCCTGTCATTGCCAAATCTCCACGAAGTGGAAGACCACTCGCTGCAGAAATCAACGCCAATGTCATAGTTATTCCTGCCGAAGGACCATCTTTTGGGATAGCTCCATCTGGCACATGGATATGTATTTCTTTTTTCTTATTAAAATTCTTATCTATTTTGAAATTTTCATAATTAGAACGTACATAAGACAGAGCTGCAGTTGCAGACTCTTTCATCACATCGCCCAACTGCCCAGTCAAAGTTAGCTTCTCTACTCCCGGCATAATCGTAACCTCTACCGGCAATGTATCACCACCAACACTCGTCCACGCAAGCCCAGTCGCTACTCCAATCTTATCTTCCAAATCCTCTTTCCTTGCTTTAAACTTAGGCGATTTCAAATATTTCTCAATTTTTGCTTCGTCTATTACAAATTTTTTATCTTTAAGAACCTTCTTGAAATTTGGATTGTCTTTTAATGCTTTTTTTCTAACTGATTTGCTCTTTCTCGACTTATCATAATCATAAACAATATCACGTGCTAACTTGCGAAACAATGAAGCAATCGCACGCTCTAAATTACGTACACCCGCCTCCCGAGTATATTCAGATATTAATTTCGTCAGAGCCTTGTCCTGAAACTCAATATCAAAATCAACTAATCCATACTCTTTCTTTAACTTCGGTATAATATGCCTTTTTGCAATTTCAAGTTTCTCTGGGTCAAGATATGATGAAAGTTCGATTACTTCCATTCTGTCAAGCAACGGTGCAGGTATTTGATAACCAATATTCGCAGTAGCAATAAACATCACACTCGACAAATCAAACTCAGTTTCTAAATAATGGTCTGTAAAATTAATATTCTGCTCTGGGTCTAACACCTCAAGCAATGCCGACGATGGGTCGCCCCTAAAGTCCATACTCATTTTATCAATCTCATCAAGCAATATCACAGGATTAGTACTCCCTGCCTTCTTCATAGACTGAATTATCTTGCCCGGCAACGCCCCAATATACGTACGCCTATGCCCTCTTATCTCAGCCTCATCTCTTACTCCACCAAGTGAAATTCTAATAAATTTCCTACCTAATCCCCTCGCTATCGATTTCGCCAACGAAGTTTTCCCAACACCCGGAGGACCTACAAAACAAATTATTTGCCTTTTTAAATGTCCCGCCAAATTCAATATCGAAATAAATTCCAATATCCTATCTTTTGGCTGTACCAAATCATAATGGTCTTCGTCTAAAATCTCTTTAACATGATTGATTTCTAAATTGTCAGGAGTATAATTGTCCCACGGAAGCTGTGCCAAAGTCTCTAAATAATTACGATTTACTGCATAATCCGGAGACATCTGCGGAGTCTTCTTTAACTTATTAAACTCTTCATTCGCCTTCTTCAAAGCGTGTTCCGGCATCTTCGCCTTGTCAATTGCAGCTCTAATTTCGGCAAGCTCTGGGTCTAATTCCTCACCCTCGCCCAATTCCTTTTGCAAAGTTCTAATCTGTTCTTGTATATAAAACTTTTTCTGCGTTTTCTGAATTTGATCCTGAACTTTTATATCTATCTCGTCCTCAATTTTCAATAATTCAAGCTCATTGCTCAAAATCGATGACAATACAAAATATTGCTTCTTCAAACTTCGCTCCTGCAAAATCGACTGCTTCACTTCTACTTTTGCCTGAAGATTTGCAGCCGCATAATAAATCTTACGAATAGGGTCATCAATATTTTCATAAGCCCCAGCAATGTCAGGAGGCAAATTACTATTTACATGAACATAATCTTTAAACAGCCCAGAAGTCTGCCTAATCATCGCCTCTAATTCTTTATCTTTTTCGTTATATTTTAAAGGAACTTGCTTAATATGTGCTTCTAAGAATTTATCATTCTTAATCCGCTTATTAATCCTTCCATGAAAAACACCCTCAACCAATACCTTCAATAAATTATTCGGTAGCCTCAATACCTGAATTATCTTAGCTATCGTTCCATATTTATAAATATCATCAAAGCCAGGGTCCTCCTCCTGTGCATTCTTCTGAGTAGTAAGGAACATAAATTTATCCCTTTCCACTGCTTCGGCAACCGCTTTTAATGTTGATGTCCGCCCTATCAATACAGGAAATATCATATAAGGATATATCACAATATCCCTTAATGGTAATATTGTTAGGTTTTCAGGTATATTTACTGTTGTTGTTTCTGTATCGATTAACGATGATAATAAGTCTTCTTTTTTAGCCATTTTCTTAAATTATAGAATTAAATATATTTATAAACGTTTCATAAATTATAATAATTTATTTTTTATTTTTGTCTTATGCAAACCAAGAAAAATTAAACATAAACAATGCCAAAAAAGGTTTTTCACAAGTTTATTTCCAATTCTAAAAACAATATAATACCTCCTTTAGCCTCTTCAAAATATGCCAAATAGCAATAATAATATAAACAACAGCAAAAAAGACAGAAATTCTCATAAAAAAGATACTGATTCAAAACAATCAAGTAATCACCCCCACAACCACAATCACCAACATTCTCATAACCACGAAGGTGTCCACATACATCCAATTGTAGAAAATATGAAGATAGCATTCTTCTTAAATCTATTTTTTACAATTATCGAATTCATTGGCGGAATAATGACCAACTCAATGGCAATTATCTCCGATGCCATTCACGATTTGGGAGACACCGTAGCTATCGGCGGTTCACTCTATTTCGAAAAATATTCCCAAAAAGGTAGAGATACTAAATATTCCTATGGTTATAAACGCTTTTCGCCCCTCGCCGCATTAATTAATTCCATTATTCTTCTGCTCGGCTCAGCAATAATCCTCTATGAAGCCATACCACGCCTATTCTCACCCAGTTCAGTACACGCAGAAGGTATGTTCTACATAGCAGTATTCGGCGTAATAGTAAACGGATTCGCCGCCTATAAATTAAGCAAAGGAAGTAACAATCTCAACTCAAAAGCAATAATGCTACACCTAATGGAAGATGTTCTCGGCTGGGTAGCTGTCCTAATTGGCTCAATTATAATATTTTATACAGAGTTATACATAATCGACCCCATCATGTCAATATTAATAGCAGTATATATCCTAATCAATGCATCAAAAAACCTAAACCAAATATTCAAAATTTTCCTACAAGCAACACCTCATGACACAAATTTAGAAGAAGCAATCGCCGAACTAAAACAAATCCCAAAAGTAATCGGAGTCCACGACCCACATTCATGGACACTCGACGGCAATTATAATATCCTAACACTACACATCGAAATCAAAAACGAACTCAACCAAGCAGACCTAATAAACATCAAATCACTCGCCTCTGAAATCATCGAAAATCACAACTTCCAACACTACACATTAGAGTTAGAATTTGAAAACGAAACTTGCTCCTTCGGTAACTGCTAAATATTCCTATGAAATCCCATCAAACAATTACCCTTCCAAATGTTCAAACCTTCTCCTGACTGTGATATTATCTGCAAATTAATCATCATTCCTTTAGTGATTGATATTACTCTTTCTTTCGTAAATGACAATTAATATACTGTCTCAGATCTGTTTTTTTTGGCATTGTTTCATTTTATTCTCTTACTTTTTTTTTAATAATTAGCATTAAAGTTAAAAATGTTTTGAAGATAACAATCTTCAATTTTAATCTACCTCTTATTACCTATTTAATTTTAATTATTTATAATTATCATAATAATCTGGTCCAAGACATTTCCCTATAATATTTACCTCTGTTAGTTTCATAGATCAAGAAAATCTTCCATTTCGTCTGGGTCCATATTATATAAAATCATATCACCCATATCGCTACCCAAATCGTAAGAATCATAAAAATATCCTAGGTGTTGACAATTTTCTGGTTCTTCATCAACCCATACCAATTCTTTATTCTCGACTAAATTTGGAGTTATATATTTTTTATTTGAAGCTACTAATTTTATTCCATTTTCACGACCACCTTTAATCTCATTCATTTCAGCTAATAATTCATAATAGTCTTTACCACCAAATACCCCATATCCATCATAGTCGGTTTCTTTCCATTTATTACCTTTATTATCTAACATAAATACGGTAAATGTTTTTTTGTTTTCACAATGTTTGTTAGATATTGACCTATCTGTATCTTGTGTTTTCCAGCTAAAAAATTCCATTATTTTATTCCTTTATTTGTTTTTAATAATTTCAACTTATGCAAGTACAAAATATATTGCTCTATTTATTACCATCTCTTTTTACTTCTTAATTGCCACCAATGTTCTCTAAATAGTACTTCTTGTGGCTTGTTAGTAATTAATCTTAAACTATTAACAAATCTTATTGCCTGGCAATAAAGATGATATTATAATGAGTGCTTTCATTTTATTTATTTGTTGTTTTTTTAATATTTCTTTAAATATTCTTTATCATCTCCATGATGATAAAGAATAGACCAAGGTATGGGTTCTTTCCAGTAATCTAACCCATGTAGTTTTAGATATTCTACGCACTCCATCTTTAATTTATGCTCTCTTGAACCTAATGGAAACACCAACCTTCTAAAATTATATAGTAATCTAGGAGGTAAGTTATATCCCATTGAGTCTGGCAAACATCTATTCCCTGTTTTATATTCTTTAAAATCTACTTTTAAATCTAATAAAAGATAATGCACAATTTCTATCTCATTATATGCTTCTCTATAATTTGAAGAATACGGACATAAAGCAGCACCAAGTAAGGTTAAATCATCTAATTTAATTTTTGGATCTGCACCTTCTTCTAATAAAATCTTTACATTTTCTAAACAACCTTGAACGGCCGCATGAAGTGGTGTAAGTACTCTTTTTCCAGTAAAATCCTTACCTACCTTATTTAAATCTGGATTATACTTTAGGAATAATTCTAACAATTCTGAGTTAAATTGCCTACATGCTTTTGAAAAAGGTGATTCCCCCGCATTGTTTGTAGAATCTGGAATAATGCCCATATCTAAAAATGTTTTTACTACAGTATAATTTTTTCTATAAACTGCAAGGGAAAAAGGAGTACTTACTTCTTCCTTTGCATGATAATATGCGAGAGAGTTATTTTTAGAAAGAATTTCTTTAATTTCTTCAATATCTTCATATACAACTGCAATAGCTAGTTCTTCAGCTGGTGTACCTAAAAAATGTCCATACGGAATAGAAACAGAAAATACAAAGTCATACCAAACACATGAGTTTATAGTCAATAATATTATTATATATAATATAAATATTTTAAAAATTCTCATTTTATTGATTCCAAAGAATGATACCCTTGTGTATATCTAGTTAATCCTCCATCTGATCTCAAGCCGAAAGGAGTCATCAATATATTTAAAGGATCTCCATAGCCAATATAGTTAACTGTCATGCTATATCTCTGGAGTGTACCCAAAAAGCTGGACACCAAGTTAAGCCACTACGAACTTTTCGTAATCATGTGTAGTGTAAATATGAATTTAGTAACTGTCAATCACCACTCTCTAAATTCTTTTGTTATGTCTTGGTTTTCTTGAGTATAGCCGTGAAATTGGCTGGCTTGATTTATCAATTTGACTATTTCGGAGCGTTCCATAACATCTATTAATGATTTATCAACACTGTTATTTAGCTTGTTTAATTGCAGTATCGTATCTTTTGCAATATTATTGAACAAGTCTTTAATTCCAATGTCTTTTGCTGAACTAATGAATGAATCTAAAATCATCTCGCATCTTTGTACGTGATTTGCTGAAAACTCGTCTTCAGAATGTTCCAGAATAGTATTCATACTATTAATCACATTCTCTTTTATTTGATTTAACTCTGATAATTGTGTTTCATTCATTTTTATTGGTAAATATTAATTTATAATTAATGAATTTACGAAAATTAATTAATATAAAAAAAGTAGAGATAAAATTAATTTATCTCTACTTTTTTATTTGAATAGTCCTAAATAGACTATATTAATTGGGTTGGTTGTTTGGAAGTAGTTATTTGATTTCAAGTAAATATGGCATTGCTACCATAGCTTTTTCTTTTTTAGAAATATCCATCAATTCAGCTGCATATTTTATATTAGATTTGAATGATTTGGGAAGAGCATTCCATGAACTCATTAAAGCTAACGGGTCTAAACCAAGTTTTTGTGCAAGTCCTTGACTTATTTTAACTTCTTCATCTTTTCCCATCATATTTTTGAAGAATTCTTCAAATGGGTCTTTTTTCTTTGGATAGGAAACAACAGAAACTAATTTTTCTCTTTCAAGGCCTAATCTTTCTTTTGCGATATTGATTGATTCTTGAAGTCCGCCAAGTGCGTCAACCAATCCTTTATCATAAGCATCTAACCCAGTCCAAACTCTTCCTTTCGCCAAAGCTCTGGTTTCGTCAAAACTCATTCCTCTGCTTTCAGCTACCCTGCTTACAAATCTATGATAAATACCTTCTGAAAGAGATTTTAATTGTTTCTTATCTTTTTCTGTAAATGGTTTTGTAACATTTAGGAAATCCGATGCTTCAGAAGTTTTTATGCCGTCAGTAGTGATATCCAAATCATTTACTAATCCACTAAAATTAGGAATTGATAATATCACACCGATTGAACCTGTTATAGTTTGTGGATGGGCTATTATTGTATCGCAAGCCATCGCCATATAATAACCACCAGAAGCTGCTACCGAACTCATTGATGCAAGTACAGGTTTGACGTTACGAGTTTTAACTATCTCTTCCCAAAGTTCGTCAGATGCTATAACTGAGCCTCCCGGACTGTCTATTCTGAGTATTATCAAATCTATATCTTCATCTTCTCGTGCGTCTTTTAGGTATTTTACAACATCTCCAGATTTGATAGCATATTCATCGTTGAATGGGTCATCAGAATTTGAACCACTTGAGATTGCACCGACTGTGTTTATAATTGCTATTGTTTTATCTTCTACGTCTTTTCCAGAGGAATGACCAGAGTAATTCTGAGGTGAAACCAATCTTAATTTCTTTTCTGCTTTGGTTTTATTTGTTGTTGATTCTGGGTTTGACTCATCAATTACTTCTGAATTATCATCACTATCTTCATTAGATTCGTTGTCATCTGTGTTTTCTGAATTATCTGAAGTTTCATCATCTGTTTGTACTTGTGCTATGAAAGCCGATGAATTGTCATCTCCAGATTCTCCAAAAACTTTTGTTTTCATAAATTCTTTTAAATTAGTTTCGCTAATTTGAGCATCTATATAACCATGTCTGAGAGCTTCATCAGAGGTATAAATGCCAGTATTCATAATAGTTCTTGATTTCGATTTGGAAATACCTCTGTAGCTTTCTATGCCTTCTAATAGACCTTCAAATCTCTGCTCTAATAAAATTCCAAGTTGGTATTTTGCAGAATCACTATAAGAATTACGGCTCATAGTCTCCCCTGCCGATTTGAAATCTTCAAATTTTTGAGTATAAAATTCTATACCTATTTTTTTGAAGAAACCTTTCATAAACATTGAAGAAATGCCATATCCATTCATTTCAAGCATACCTTCGGTAGGCATAAAAATTGAGTCAGCTGGCAGTGTAGAGAAGTAAGTATTTTCATCACCAACTTCTATGTAGGCATAAACAAATTTTCCAGACTCCTTAAAGTCTTTAATTGCTTCATTAATTTCTATTGCTTTGTTCATAGAAATCCCACTAGAAGGTTTGATGTAAATTCCTTCGATTTTATCATCTTCTTTTGCTTGTTTGATTGCCCCAAGAGTTGTAAAGAAAGAAGCCCCGCCAGTAGAGCCACCGAATATCTCTGCGAAAGGATTGTTATGAGTATATTCTTGAGCTCCGCCACTAAAATTCAAGTATAATACTGAATTAGATTTGGTTACAGTTTCTTCTTTTTCAAAATTAAAATCTTTGAAAACTGAAGTTATGCTCATAAACACACTTATAATAATTATGAAGCCTATACCCAAAATACCACCAATAATTGCAACTGGTATCCACCATCTATTGTTTTGCTTTGGTTGACGATAGTGAGGTGGCGGATAATTAGGCATCTGTTGTTTTGAATTGTTGTCGTTTTCGTTCATTGGAACCTTATATTTAAAATTTGTATTACTTATATTTGCTAAATTACGAAATTAAATTATTATTGTTACAAGTTCTATGTATATAAGTGTGTTGAAAGTAGAATAATTTTCTTAATGATTTGGTTTTTAGTTTATGGTAAAAGGTTCACATAAGTTCATGTTTGTTCATGTTTTTTTAACATTTTGATTTTATTTTGGAAGAACCACCCCTTCTGCTTCGCAGCCACCCCTCGACTTGATGGGAATTTTTTGAGCTACGGTTGTATGGTTTTCGGTGGACAGATAGGTTACACATGGTTACACTTTTTGTTAATTTTTAATATCCTTCGGTTATGCTTTTGGTGATAGTGGATAAATATATGGGTTTGTGGTTAGTTTTTTTATTTATAATATGAATTGTGGGGAAAGAATTAAGATAAATCGGCATTCTGATTGTTTTTATAGAAACGGTTTGTGTGCTTCGTATGACTGTTTCCATTCGCCAGACCACTTGAAGTGGTCTGACGATTTTTTCTGCAGTTTTTTTTTAGATTTTTACTTTTTTTTGTTTTTTAGGGAATGCATATCTGTGTTTGCTACTTTGCAAATATAGGAAATGGGGGTTGGTTTGGCAATATAATGGTTTTAAAAGGGTTTTAAAATGCTGTTTAATTTTATTGAAGACATTTCTTATTATTTTTTATAAGCATTTTTTCTTAGTATAATTCTTGCTATCTCGATAGAATCTTTATCCAAATTAAATAGTACTCTATAGTTTCCTATTCTTAACCTGTAAGCCGGCTTATAATTATTCAGTTTTTTTACATTTTGCACTTCTGGAAATTTCTCAATTCTTCAAGTTTTATTAATATTTTTTGGCGAACTGATTTCTCTATTTTTTTAAAGTTTTTTGAGTAGATTTTCTAAGTTTAATTTTCATTTGCTATGAAATATTCTAAATCAATTGTTTCTTCTCCGCGAGAGTCTATAATTAAATTCAAATCAACGATATTCTCATCAATAATAACTTCTATTTCATCTTCGTTAAATGTTTTAAGGAAATCCTCAATTTTATTTTTAATTGATTGTTGTTTGATATTTATTGTAATTGAGTTCATAGAAGATTACACGAAATATATTTATTTTCAGTGTTAGAAATAAATTAGTAATTTGATTGAGAGTATTCTTTTTGTATATTAGGGTGTTATTTATATGGAAAAAGATATGAGAAGTTATAGAGTATTTTCAGAGTCAGTTGCTTATCGTTGGGAAGCGAGGCAAAATTATAATCATGGTATTGGAAATCAAAGATTAGAGTATGCGTTTAACAAAGGTTATTGGGGACATGATCCTAAAGTTTATGGTATTCCTAATTTTTTATTAAAATAAGATAAAAATATGAAAATAATAATGCTAACAATGATAATATTTATTAAGATTCAAACACTTACTTTTGCGAATGGTGAGAGAGCTATTTCTTATGCGTCAGATTATTTTAACAACGCAAAATTATTAAAAAGCCACGTAATCACTTTAACTTTATTAAAAGATAGTAGTTATGAAATGAAACTTATGGATGTGAGCCACGAAAGTATGCAACATATATTTTTTATTTCATTTGGTTCTTATTATAGAAAAGGGAATAAATTTTATTTTAAGGATACGTTATATAAGTTTGAATTTGAAGCAAATATAGAAGAAGATGGGTTGACTTTTACAGATAAATTTGAATTATTAAAAGGAATGAAAATAAAAGGAGAATACCAAAAAGAGAATTTTAAAAGGACTACAATTTGGAGTAGAATAGAGAAGAATATGATATTACTTTCGAATTTTGATGAAATCTTTAACTATGATGTGAAATATAAATTTACAACTGGTATTTATGAGGTTAAAATTTATAATAGAGTGGAATTAAGTTTAAAAAGTGATTCTACATTTATTTTCAAGTTTTTAGATAAAGAAATAATAAGAGGAAATTGGACAAAGACTAATAATATAATAAATCTAAAAGATACTAAAAATAAAATGCAATATAGAATAACAGTCGTCGGAAATAATAAAATATTTTTACATAATATGCCAATAATAGGGTATAGTCATTATCATGGTCGGCCAAGAATAATGAAGTTAATAAAAAACAAGAAATAAATAAAATGAAAGCACTCATTATAATATTACTTTTATTGCTAAATTGCTTATTTACATCTGAAAAAAAATATGTTGGAGGTACCTCTAAACACTCCAGTGAAACGTTGTCAGATATTAATAATGATTGGACAATATATAGAGTGAAGACTCTAAATAATTACTTAGGAGAAAGATTAGGGCCACCTGATTTAACTTCAACTAATATTAATGATTTTATAGGGAAAAAAGGGATTATTTTATTTAGGGTTATCGGTTGGTCTAATGCAACTGGGCATATTACTCTATGGGATGGAACTAATACTGTCTATTCAACACGTAATTATATTAACCTACCTACGAAATTAAAATTAGAATCAGTTAAATTTTGGAGTTTACTATGAAAATTATAATTGTAATAATATTTTCATTAAATTTTTGTATTACTGGGGCGATGGATAGTATCGCTGTTAAAGAGCAAAGGAGAATGCTTAAAGATTTTACATTTTATAGATGTCTAGAACATTCAAGCATTTGTGATAATCCAATGGATATAAGCGGGAGTGAAATTGTCGAATTATCTGATTATAGTTTTGATGTTTTTAATAAAATAGATAGTATTGCAAAAGAATACATACTGAAATACAATTATAAAACAAAGCAAACAGATAAAAATATGTTATTAAAATACTGCTTAGATTTTTATAATAGTAAAAACCTTGATTCAATTATTAATACTTTTGATTATGAATTAATTAAAAATTTCCAATTTAATGAAGAATTAAAAAAATGAAACAAACCAAAACAATAAAACTGCTAATAGCACTAACAATCCTAAGCCTGCAAATGACTTATGTGCTAATAGGGCAATCGTATCAGAATACTTATGAGTATAGCAGGGGTTTGAGATGGCTTTGATTTCTGCGATTATGGCTGGTATAACAAACTCCAAATATGAACTCTCCTCATTTTTGCTGGATGTTGGTATAAGTGTGTTTAACGGAACAGCACGGCATATTGTAAAAAAAACTCAATTATACGAAATAAATCCAAAGTGCAACAAAAACAACCCTTTAATGGAATTAGAAACACCGAGAAAAGAATTTCAAGGGTTTTACAGACCGGAAGCAAAAATAAGTATGGAGTTGGAGGTATTAACTTCTGATAAGAAGATTCAACCAGGTAGTTTTAAAGTAAGTGAGAAAGGAATTGAATTTATTAAAAGCTGGGAAAGTTACAAAAAATACCTTTACGATGATGGAGCGGGGTTTATGACTGTAGGCTATGGACATAAAATACTTGAGGGAGAAAATTTCACTTCTGGGTTAAGTAATAGTGAAGCTACGTCTTTATTAATGAGCGATATAGAAAGAGTTGCAATAGTACCTATGAACAGAAGTATAACTTCCAGTCTAACGCAGAATCAAATTGATGCTACGGCTAGTTATATCTTTAATGCTGGACAAGATAACACGTTGGGTATGAATTTTGGAAAGCAACTTAATAATGGTAATTTTAAAGCGGCAATGGACGAAATTAATATAATGATATCAAATAGTAAATATTTGAGAGGATTGTATAACAGCAGAGCAGCTGAATAAACAATGTTTGGCTATAATATTTATATAAATAAATGGTATTAGTTTAATGTATGAAATAATAAAAAAAATAATAATCTTGCTTCTAATGGTAATTCAAACTATTATTATTTGCCCTAACCTTTACGCAGTTTCTAAAGATAATACTGATGAAGATAAATGGTATGAAGATACTGTATATCCATATATAGAAGACAAAGAACTCCAAGAATGTTTAGATGATTTTAAAAATCAAACAACTTACGGAATGGTTGAATGCTTTAAAATATCGAAAATTAAGTGGGAAAATAAGATTGACAGCATATATAATAAAATGCTATTAATTTTAAATGATTCAGTTAAGCAAAATTTCATAAATTCCCAAACCCAATGGCAAGAATATATAAAAGTAGAAAAAAAATTAATTATTAGCTATTATACTGATTTTTTAGAAGGTTCTATGTATAGAATTGCAGCTATTTCTGCAGTGATGAAAATGTATAGAGATAGGTATATAGCTTTAGAGTCATATTATTCTGATCTACCAAAGAATGAAAACCAAAACCCAACAACCCCAAAGGAATAAGAGATTATGCTACTAACAATACTAAAAGTTAGCCAAGTTAACTCCAAATACAAATTATGCTCACTTTTGATGGATGTACGATAAAAAAATATTTAATATTACGTCACAACATGGTGTATCTACATTTTTTAAGTATAATCCTAATCACAGTAAATTTGGAGGAAATATATGGCCTATATAGTTTTTATTATTTTAATAATACCCACATCTTTAATTAGCAACACAACATTTGAAATACAAAGTTATTGTAATGATTCATTTTATATTAATGTTGAAATTAATTATACTGAACGGCAAATTATTGTTATCTTAAAGGATAGCAACAAATTAAAAATAGACAGCAGTATAATAGAAAACTCTAAAAATATAGATACCATTTATCAAAAATCAAATTTTGTTATAATTACTTATTTGCTACCTGGAGGATCAGATTCTAAATATAGAAAAACTAGCTGTTATAGTGTGAACAATAATAAATTGATAAATTCTTTTGATCTATTGTCTTTTTATCATCATAAACTTAATCAACTATATAATGAAAACTCTCCTGCAATTGATGAGGAAACTTTGTATAAGCTTGTATTTAATTATTCAGGTTTAAATAATGGATTTATAGCTATAGAAGAAATAGATTTTGTTAAATCTTCAATTGACATTGAGGATAATAAGAATGAACACAATAAATACACAATTTTTTTTGATAAATAGGAAAGACTATTTTATACTGATAAAAAGTATATTGATTCAATATTTAGCAGGTCAAAAAATAAAATAATTGCATTAAACAACGTAGTTCCTATGATAAAGTTGAATATAAATACTCAGATATTCTATAAGAATACATGGATTTATTTATTTGAAAATAATGAAATAGACTAGGGTAAGAAAGATAATTCTGGTTTTAGTTAATTACTTTATTATACAATAATATTCAAGGGCTATTTAAGAAAACTAAATCAAAATAAAGAGTAAAATTTAAAATGAAAACAAAACCAATAAAACTGCTAATAGCACTAACAATCCTAAGCCTGAAAATGACTTATGTGCTAATAGTTTAAATATATTTCTATGTTATATTAATTCAAATTTAGACGCATATCGTCTGCAAAGTTTTTCGCAGCTAAATCATATTTTTCTTGTTGTTTATCTTCTGTTTTGGGGGACATATTTGAAATATTAAACATGATTAGCAGCTTCATTTCATCAGAGATATTATCATTGAGTTCTGCAGCTTTTTTAAGTGTATTGATTGCCCTTTTTTGGTTGCCAGAGCTAAAATAATATAATGCTTTTGTGTTATAATATAGACATTCTATATTAGGGTCTATGAACTCATTAATTGCAGATTTGGTTAACTGAGAGAAGGCATTTTCCAAATCACTTAATTCTATATAATTTCTTGCAATCATTATATAAATCATAGAAATTTGTGAGTCAGACAGGTGAGAAAGGTTCTCTAAACAAAATTCTGCCTTTTCGATTGATTTTTCATACTCTCTTTTATTGAATAATTTAATTATAACTTTTCTGTAATTTGAAAATTCGAGTAAGTCTGGGTCAAATTCTTCAGTATTATTATTTTCATTCTCATTGCCACTATTTTCATTATTATTACCTTCTCCGTTGCCGCCATACTCAATATTATTTTCATTAATAACTATCTTTGTTTCATCATCATATCTTGACAGTGCATCTTTTAGTAATTCATTTGATTCCTCTTCGTCTCCGGATTCTTTGAGGTGGGCAGCAAGGTAAGGAGCAATTAATTTTTTTTCTTCATCATCTCCCATTTCATATTGAATTTTAAGAATTGAAGATAAGATGCCATTTATTGAAACATATTCTTCATATTCGAGGCTTTTTCTGAAGTATTCAGAATAATAAGATTTTGTAAAAGAATACATAGTGGACTTTACACCATATTTTTTGAACGCCCCTAAACTTCTAATTATATTAGTTTTTTTTGAAATAATTCTTAGTTTTTTTATCAAATATAATATGTCTTTTTCTAATAACTTAGACAAAATATAGACAGAAAATTCATTGCCTTCGATACTCGCTGCAGAAAGAATATTAATTTCTTCGTCACTTAACATTTCTAAGCTTTTTGCTATTGCGATATGAGAAGAAGAAAGTAGTTTATCATCATCTAATGAAATAATCAAATTGCCATTTTCATCAAAGGGTGGGTTTATAAGGAAATATTGGTTATATTCGTCTATCAACCCTGGATTGCCAAGTGTTTTATTGTAAATCCAATTGTTAAAGTCTTCATTTTGTTTGTAGTGATTAATCAGATTTTTACAATGTTTAATCGTGTTTTCTTGAGATAAGTTTTCGATTTTAATAGAAGGAAAATCTATTTCGAGCAAATTATTAAATGGAATCGATGGGGAATTTAGATTTTCTTCATTGTAAGCAAAAATAATTAAACATTTATAATCTTTAAGGTTTTCAATTAACAACGATAATAATTCGATTGAGTTAGGGTCTGTCCATTCGGCATCGTCAAACATTAAAACGAAAGTTTCTTTTTCGGCTTTTGCTAAAAAAGTATCATATAATTCGGCAAGATGAGTATTTTTTATTTGTTTTGATTCAGAGTTAATTTCGCTTTTGTATTGCTTCCAGTCCCTTACTAATTCCTTTGCAGCTTTGATTGAGTCGCCTGCGAGTGGAATAGCAGACAAAGCAGACAAACTCATATTGATTGCTAATTTCTTTTTTGCAGAGATTTTTTTTGCTTTTAGTAGAAGGTCTATAGCATGTTCCATAGTCTTAAATGGTGATACATTTGATAAGTTAAACTGACCAAGAGGTTTTTCATTAGAAACAATGAGGTTTATTATAGGTTCAGTTTGTTTTTGACATTGAAGCGAGAACTCCCTAAGTAATGAAGATTTTCCCACACCTTTCTCACCTTTTACAAAAAGGGCGTTGAAGTTTCCTTTTTGCATTTCATTAATTAATTTGTCAAATTTTTCTATATGTGGTTTTATATTTAGTAGTTTACTCATCTAATTATTTTTTATCATTATTTTATAGGTTTCAACAGTTTTTTTATTTTTCAATATAAGCATATAGAATCCTGTTTCCAATTTATTTGTATTGATTGTAAAATTTTTATTAGCAATACCCTTGATTATTTCTGCTCCTCTTATGTTAATTAATCTATAAATTAATGGTTCTTTATTATTCAATTGGATTATTTTATCTGCGTCATTATTTATGACTTGAAATTTTTTGATAGAATCAAAACTATATTCTTCGATATTGGTATGGAAGGTATTGTATTTATTTTCAATTTTGTCCAAGGTATTGAATAAGAATTCCAATTCATTATCATCATTAACAATACCTAAGCTGATTATAAATGTAAATTGTTTTGATTCATTAGGATTAATTTTTATGCTATTTGACTTTAGAAAAAAGTTTAAATCTGTATTTTTTATAAGTAGGTCAGCATTTACTGAATTAATATAGCTTGAAAAAAGACTATCATTATTATACTGCTCCGTATTATTCAATTGGACTAGCTGATATTGATATTTATCTATATTTTTTATTGCTATTGCTCTGGGATTGTTTATATTTTCTAAAGAATCATATTTATTTTCGACCAAAATAATACGTTCATTATTATGATTAATAATAGAAATCTCTTCGTTCGTTATGCTATTATATTTTTGATTAGCTTTTGTAATTTCAGGGTCTAAATAGAATAAGAATGAAAAGTCATTTAAAGTTGTTGCGGATTTATTTAAAACTTTATAAGAAATGATTAGTGAAGTATTAAATTCTTCATCTTCAAAAAAATGCAGGTTTTGTTCTATTTGAATATTGATAGGGTTTGTGTTATATGCTGAGTCGGAGTCTTTATAAGTTGAGAAGATATGTTCTTCGCCGAAGAAATATGGTTTGGAATATGTATTTAGGTTTCGATTTTTTTCTTCTGGGACGTAAATATAATTAGCGTTGGAGTTGTCATCAAGAGGTATCCAGAGTGGCCAGATTGGTTCTTCGCCGCCGAACAATGCTATGCCATCTTCCAAATTATAAAGTCTTGAGCTTAATACTTGGTATTGGTCTTTAGATGATGAATCTAAGTTTTTAGTACTTTCTAATCGCCCTGGTACAAATTCAGATTGTTTATTATCAGGATTAAAAGCTAAAGAAAAGTGATTTTTATTATTTTTTTTACAAATTACACCAAAACTTATTGAGTGGAAATAATTTATAGAATCTATCGAGAATAAGCTATTGGAGGAATTACCAGAAGATTGTTTATAGCCCAAGAATCCAAAATTATTTACATTCGTTTTTATTTTGCTTTTTGTATTATTAATATTATCAAAAACATTTACTACTCTAAATGCGTAAAGTAAATTGAATGAGAATAAAAATGAGATAATTATTACAATAAATAATAAATAATTCTGGATAAATTTGTTCATGAAAATTAATTGAATTGAAAATATAATTACAATTTAAAGAATTTTTAATATTAAAAACAAATTTTGAAGATTATTTTTTGTTATTATCACATTATAACATTAATTTAAAAAAGAACATTTTATCCAATATCTGCCTAAAAATAATTATGAAAATTAAAATTATATTACTTTTCCCACTTATTATAGCCTCGCTTTTTTCCTGTGGCAATGATTTAAAAGATTTTTCAAAAGCGATGGACGGAATATCCGAAGCTTTAGATAGTACTTCAAAAGCTATTGGGACTATTGCAACAAATATTGATAGCGTTGATTCGGCTCTTAATGATTATTTCAAGACTACAGTTAATGAAAATGGAAAATTTATTGACTACAGTATCAAAAACCTAAATCTTAGGTATAGCTCTAAAAAATATGATAGTTTGAAATTAATACTGGATATAAATTTTGAGTCAAATACCGAAAAAGCTGAAGTTGTTTTCGCATGTCCAAAAGATACAAAAGATTGGGAAGTTGTAGAATATAAGATTATTGAAGACTAATTACTTTTTTAATAAATTTTATTTATGGAATAAGTCTTAATACTCAATAAGTTTTATTACTTTTGATATTATAATTATCTTTGTATATTATAAAAATATAAAATAGAAATAAAGGAAGCATTATGTTTTCATTAAAATTAGATGAATTACAAGAAGAAATAATCAGTGTAGCAAGAAATTTTGCACAGGAAGAGATTTTACCATCAGTTATTGATAGAGATAGAAATGCTGTATTCCCAAAAGAAATTATGCGTCAACTCGGTGAGTTGGGATTTATGGGAATGATGGTATCGGAAGACTACGGTGGTTCGGGTATGGATACTTTAACTTATTCTATGGTAATTGAAGAGATAGCGAAAGTAGATGCGAGCGTCGCAGTCGTTATGTCGGTGCAAAACTCCCTTGTGAATTGGATATTAGAAAGTTTCGGAAACGAAGAACAAAAACAAAAGTATTTAGTCCCATTAGCAAGTGGTGAACATATTGGTTCATATTGTTTGAGTGAACCTGAAGCTGGTTCTGATGCTCGAGACCAAAATACCTTAGCTATTAAAAAAGATGGGAAATGGATATTAAACGGTACAAAAAATTGGATTACTTCTGCTGATAATGCTGATACTCTAATAGTGTTCGCTCAGACAAATCATGAGCTGAAACACAAAGGAATTGCTTGTTTTGTTTTTCCAGCAGATACGCCTGGTGTAGATATTGGATTAAAAGAAGATAAGATGGGGTTGCGTTCGAGCGATACCTGTGAAGTTGGGCTTAATGATGTAGTATTAGATGACACTCATTTGATTAGCGAAGTGGGTCAAGGCTTTTATATAGCTATGAAAGGATTGACTGGCGGGCGAATAGGGATAGCTTCACAAGCATTAGGTATAGCACAAGGAGCATTAGATCTGTCATTGAAATATTCGGGTGAGCGAAAAACAATGGGTACGGAGATTTATAATCATCAAGCCATACAGTTTAAGTTGGCTCAAATGTCTATGAAAATATCTGCTGCAAGGGGTTTGGTACAAAAAGCTGCTTGGATGCGAGATAATAAAATAGATTGCAATAGAGAATCATCAGAAGCTAAATTATTTGCTTCTACTATTGCAAATGAAATAACAAGAGAGGCAGTGCAAATTCATGGAGGTTATGGTTACGTACGTGAGTACCATGTAGAACGTATGATGAGAGATGCAAAAGTAACTGAAATTTATGAAGGTACTTCGGAAATACAACATATAGTAATTGCAAGAGATTTGATAAAAAACATGTAATTCTCCTTTTTATTCTATACTTTTCATTACATTTTTTTCTTACTCTTTTATTACATTCTATTTCCAAAAATGAATAAATTATATTTACTATTGACAGTATTTTTGCTTATATACTTAGGGTTTATTGAATTAAATTCTGAAGTATTTTGGGCAGATAAAGTAATAAATTATTCATCACAGAGAACTAAGGGCAGCTGGTCAGCAAAGAATATATTAGGAAAACCTAATTTGTTCCCGCAGGGAGGCAAGGGAGTAGCTGCTTGGACAAGTCAGACAACTGAAACAAAAGATGAATTCTTAGAATTGGGATTTGCAAAAGCAATTAAAATAAAGCAAATATTAATTTTTGAATCTTATAATCCGGGCTCTATATCAACTGTAATCATCAAAGACCTCAACAATAAAGAACATATTATTTATAATACTATTCCAATTCCATATTCGAAAAATAAGAGAATATTAAAGATTAAACTACCAGAAAATGAAATTATTTCTAATTCAGTAAAGATTATAATTAAAAATAAAAAAGTTTGGGGCTATAATTACATAGATGCTGTAGGTATAGCAGATGATTTAAGTGATTACACTCCAAAAATCAATCTACCTGATAGCGTTGGAGTTAATGAGCTCAAAAATTTAGGGAGAAAAGTAAATTCGGAAGACAGCGATAGAAATCCTGTAATTTCGGGAGATGGCACTACTTTGTTTTTCGCACGTAGCAAGAGTAAAGATAATACAAATATTTATTATACAGAATTTGAAGATGACAACTGGGGAGCGGCAAAAAATATTGGTCCCATCTTAAATAATGAAATCTCTAATTACGTGATTTCGAGTAGGACTGACGGAAATAAATTGTATTTGGCTGGAAATTATAATTCTAAAATTAACGATGAAGAAGGGATTATATCATATTCTTCGAAAGTAAATGGCGAATGGCAAGTTCCGAAGCAAATGCGAATTTTGGAGTTTGAAAATAGGAGTAACTTCGCAGAGTATTTTGTAAGTATAAATGAAGATTATTTATTAATAGCAACACAAGGAGAAGATTCATTTGGCAATAAGGATTTGTATTATTCGCAGCGAGTAGATGATACCACTTGGTCAAAACCAATAAACTTGGGTAATAATATAAATACGCAAGGGATTGAATCTTATCCATTTTTAGCCAGTGATAACAGGACATTATACTTTACTTCAGACGGTTTGCCTGGGTACGGCGAAGCAGATTTATATAAGTCGATAAGATTGGACAATAGTTGGCAAAGGTGGTCAGAACCAATTAATTTAGGAGTACCTTATAATTCATTAGGTTGGGACGGAGGAATTTCAATCCCTTATAATGCAGAAAAGGCTTATATAGTTAGTACAAGAAATGGCTTTGGAAGTGAAGATATATTTGAAGTAGATATGACAACAGGGACTAGACCTATAAATTCAATATTACTGAGCGGACTAGTTAAAGACCAAAATGATGGCAATATAGTATTTGCAGAAGTGATTTTAGAGGATATGGAGTCAGGTAAAATAGTAGCAAATTCATTTACAGATTTAAAAGGATATTATAAGCTAATACTGAACAAAGGGCATAAATATTCTATTAGGGCAATAGCCGATGGATATTATGGAATTAATGAAAACCTAACGATTTATGTAAGCGAATTAAAGAAAGAATTCACAAAAGATTTAGTATTAAAGCCTATTTTACGTAATACTTCATTTCGTTTAAATAATATTTTTTTTACGACAGGCAGCTCAGAATTGCTGAAAGAGTCTTATTATGAATTAAATAGATTAGTGGAGCTATTAAAAGAAAATCAAAGTATGGTAATCGAAGTTAATGGGCATACAGACAATCAAGGACATCCACAGCGGAACGAAATATTATCACAATCGCGAGCCAACGCTGTTAAAGAATATTTGAAAAACTCTGGAATTAATGAAAAAAGAATAAAAGCAAAGGGTTTTGGCTCATCTATTCCTATTTCGGACAACAGCACAGAAGGAGGAAGAGCTATTAATCGGCGAGTTGAAATAAAAATTTTAGATTTATAATGAGATATAAAAATTAGTGCTAGTGAGAACTGATATTGAAAAATGATGAAAAAGAAAACAAAGTATATAATAATTAAAGAACTATGAAATAGAAATACATCAATTAAATTTTACTTAAATAACTAATTCAATATATCTTTTTTCTGTTAAATTTATTTATATTTTTGTTTAAATAGAGTGCTAAATTGGAAAGATAATTTATAATCATAATTTATAAATTAGTAAAATAAATAGGCTTGAAAATAAAATTTAAAATAAATATAGAAGCTATTCGGTTATTATAATTGAATAAAAACAATAGATTATTAATATTGCAAAATTGCAAATATTGTAATTAAATTTGTAAATATTAATATTAATTAATATATTGCAAATAATGGTTAATGATTCAAACAAATTGTAGATATATTTAGCTGCAATTATTACACAGATATTAGTTTATTATTATTTTTAAGGGGATACTTATGGAAAGATATCAAGAAATGGTTGACTTAGTTCAAACTTTCGAAAAAGATTTCGAAAAGTTCTATAAAAAAGGCAACAAGACAGCTGGAATTCGTCTTAGAAAGCACATGCAGTCTATACGTAGATTTGCAAAAACAATCAGAGACGAAGTTCAAGCAACTAATGCAGAAAGAGAAGATAGTTAATCAAGAGTAGTTTATTATCTAATAAATTCTTGTTTGTGTCTTATCTCCGATAAATTCTCCGATAAACAATTCTATTTAATTTAGTTTTATTTATTGGCGTTATTGTCGTTACTTCCATTAATATTAAGAAGCTCCATTGTGAGCTTTTTTAATAATAATCCATATTTTTCAAGGTTATCTTCTTCTAAGATTGCCTCTGCTTTTTTTGTGATTATCAATTTTTCATTTTCTAATTTGCTTAGATATATTTTAAGTAATGCTCCGTCATCTATTCTAATAAACTGCCCTGTGATATAGAATTCAATTTCCATTTCTTTCAAAGCTTTTAGTTCATGCTTTGAAGGTAGGTCATAGTTTTCAACTCCATATAGTCTATACATCGAATAGATAGAATCACGAGAATCCATATCATAAATTTCATAGAATTTATTATCCTTTCCAAATTCGAAAATGGTTTCACAAGCATAAAATGAACTTACAACTCTTGTTTCAAATAAATCCCATTTTCTTAGCTTGTCATTATTTATATAGTTAATACCACCTATCACAGTTGCAGCAGCAGGATAAACTTTTAATCCACCCTCTAAGCTATCATAAAGCATAGTATCTTTGATAGCTCCCGCAAACGCTCTTTGAATTGCTTTAAGCAGTGGTGGGTCATAAATTTTTAATTCTGACTTTTCTAACTGAAAATTTAATTTGGAATAACCTCTTCCCATTTTAACAGATTTTGCAGTAGTTCCTTCTACTAATTTCAAATCAACACCAAGCATATTTTCGAATTGATTGATATTGACCATAGCTAAGTAATCAGCGTTCAGAGAGTCAGAAACTTCTGAAATGCTGGGGATATGACCGATTATATTTTTAAGGGAGTCAATTTCTTCAAATGAAATTAAATTGTAACGATTTGTTAGTTCCGTAGCAAGTGTAAGAGCAGCATGTACTTTCCAGTTATCTAAGGAGTCAATCCCAAAACCAATTTGTGTCTTTGCAAGAACAATTTTAATTGGGACAAGGGAAAGCGAATCAATAGAAGTTGAATCCGCCGATAGAGTATCAGATTCAATACCCTTGATTATTCTTTCTTGGTTGTCAGAATTTTTTGTATTTTGCGAAAATAATTGCCCGATATTGAGGCAAAATAAAATCGAAATTAGGTATGCTATTTTATGTAATTTATTCATATATATGAAAATTAATTAATGTTTAATATAATTTTCCTTGTAAATTTCTTAATAAATTAATATCTTGAGAAACAAATGTTTGAAAGTTGAATATTATATATTTGCAATAATAAGGAAATAATTTTTTTAATCTATTAATTCATTTAAAGAAAGTGTAATTTATAATGAAAAAAACAGTTAATGATAAACTATTAATGGTTGATGACGATAAGAATATCGTCAAGCTATTAACTGTGCTTTTTTCTAAAACTTATGATATGAAAACTGCTTTAAATGGAGAGTCGGCATTGGAAATCATCAAAAGTGGTTTTAACCCTGGTGTTATAATAAGCGACCAGTTAATGCCCGGTATGGATGGAGTAGAATTTTTACAAATTGTGAAAAAATTGTTACCCAAGTCAGTAACTATTATTTTAACTGGGATAAGCAGCCCCAAGGAAGTCATCAAAATTGTAAATGACTCGGATGCTTATATGTTTATGAAAAAGCCATTTAATAATTTGGAATTGCTCCAATCTATCAAAGTTGCATTTAACCATTATAATAATACAGCCCAAAAGATAGAATTGACAAAACAGAATGAAAAAAATAAAAAAGAATTAAGTATAATTACAGAACAATTAAGTGCAAAAAACATTGAGACGGGTTCAGGAGTATCTCAAATTATTAAAGTACTTTCAAATTTATCAAAAATAAACGAACATTTCTACTTCAAAGACCATATTAATGATGTTAGCCAAATATCGCAACATCTTGCTATGCGTTGTAGATTAGATGAGAAATCTGTAAAACGAGTTGTATATGGTGCCTTATTACATCTATGTTGGATGATAGGTCTTCCTGATAGATATAAATTGATAAATATACACGGCAAATTAGATAAAATAGAAAGAGAAGAGATAGTCAACCACTTCAAAAGATATATATATGCGATGAAGCAAAATGAATCAATTAAAGAGTATGTTAATGAGGCAATTAAATTATTTGAACACGCCGATGGTAGTGGGTTACCAGTCGGATTGGTAGGTTTAGATTTCCCTCCAGAAGCTCAAATAATATCACTTGCAAATCTATATCATGACTTTGTATATAAATTACCATTAGAAAGAGTGCATGAAATAAAAAAAGAAGGAATAATCACACAGACAAAAGAAGTAACTTTTGCTCGTCATCAAGAATGCATCTCATTTATGCACAAAAATCTGAAATGGTATGACCACGATATTTTTGCAACATTCCAAGAAATGCTTAAAAAAAGAGACATACTCGCCTTAGCATTTTCTAATTCAGATTTGACTATTAAGATTAATCCGAAAGCTCATGCAGTTATAACTGAAGCTGATGATAAATTATTAAAACAATTTGAAGAATTGGAAGCTAAAGAAAGAAAAAATATAATTTTAATAGATGAGAATGGTGTTGAAGTGGATAGCTATACGCAAATAAAAGTACCGATAGAAGACATTCAAAAAGGTATGAAATTAACACAAGACATTCATCTAAATGATGAAACAATATTGATAAAAAAATTCACTGTTTTAACAGCAAAATTGATATTCAAAATAGAAGAATTAGCACAAGCAGGAGCATTAGGAGAACATTTATTTATCGTTGAGCCAGAAGAAATGGTTTAATAAGAAAGAATAATTTACATTACTCTTTACTCATTACAAATAAGACAAAGAAATGATAAAGAAAATATTTGCGATTCAGAATAATTAGATGTTATTTTTTAATAAATATAATTTATTTCATAGTTTTCATATCAAAAATTAAATTTATTAAGTATTTATACCGATAATAAAATATAATGGAATTAATATATAGGATTTTATGGATTTAGGAACTTTAGTCGGTTTAATACTTGCAATCGGTATGATTTTATTCGGGATTGGTAGTTCGGTATTATTATTTATCGACGTACCTTCTTTATTAATTGTATTTGGTGCTACTATTGGTGTAACATTGATGAAATGGCGATTAAATGAATTAATGGGTGCTTTTATTTTGTCAGCTAAAGCAACGTTTATAGAAAAATTAGAATCTCCAGAAGAATTAATAGAGCTTGCTACAACTCTTACCAAAGTGGTTCAAAAAGATGGCGTAGTTGCATTAGAAGGACAAGAGATACATAATCCATTTTTTAAAAAAGGTATTGATTTGGTGATGGATGGACACAGCCCAGAGTTTACTGAAAAAATCCTTAGAAATATTATGAATTTGGAAATTGACAAAACTGCCCAAGGTGAACAAATCTTTAGAGGAATTGGCGATTCGGCTCCGGGTATGGGTATGATTGGTACCTTGATAGGGCTGGTACTGATGTTAGCAAATATGAGTGATGCTGCATCAATTGGACCTGCGATGGCTGTTGCCTTGATTACAACTCTTTACGGAGCGATTATAGCACAAGTATTTATGATTCCATTAGCAGATAAATTAGTATTAAGACAGCAAGGAATTAAAGACACTTTAGAACTGATTGTTCAAAGTATATTAAGTATTCAACAAGGTACTTCGGCGATTATCATGAACCAATTGCTTGAGTCTTACCTAAGAAAACCATCGGCTGATGACGATAAAAAATAATTTTTTAGTTTAAAAAGTAAATTAAAGTAGAGTAGAAAAAATGCCACCACAAGAAGAATGTCCAAAGTGTAAAGTAGGCGCTCCGGATTGGATTGTAACATTTTCCGATTTGATGACGCTATTGCTTACATTTTTTGTTCTTCTATTGTCGATGAGCGAAACTACTGTAATTAAATACAACAAGGCAGCGGAGTCTCTTCATCAAGCATTTGCAGGTATGAATATTATGGGACAGCCCGTTTTATCAGTAGTGGAAATTCCAGACTTAAAACCAACACATAAAAAAGTAAGGATTGTTGAAAAAGATGATGCAGAGAATAAAGACCCTACAAGAACTAAAGAAAAAGATTATGATTATGAACGACGTGTTCAAGTAATCGAAGCTGTAGAACAAGTCGTTAAGGAAGAGCTTAAAAAAGAAATGGATATGGGGTTCGCCCAAGTAGAGTCAAAACAGCAACGGGTATTAATTCGATTCCCATCTGATGTATTTTTTGAGTCTGGTTCTGACCAATTAAATAAAAATATGCAACCAGTTGTTGAAAAATTAGCTTCTGCTTTGAATGGATTTCAAATTAAGTCCGTAATTAGCGGACATACAGATTCGATGCCGATAAATACTCGATTGTTTAGGTCAAATTGGGATTTATCTGCTAGAAGAGCCGGAACTATTGCTCAAATATTTGAGGATAAAGCGAATTTTATATCAAATCAGATGCAGATTATTGGATATGCTGACGGTATGCCTTTAAATGATAATACAACGGCTGAACATAGAGCTGAAAATAGGAGAGTAGAAGTAGAAATAGAACCAAGCGACATGAATTTCACCGAAGAAGTTTTCCAAAAAGTAATTGAAAGTACCATAGGGTCTTCCGAAACTAAAGAAGAAGTGGAAGCAAAAGAAGAGGATGATGATGTAATCACTGTAGATAGCTCAGACTTGCAACCAAGCAAATTAGATAAAATGATACAAAAAATCAAGAAATTCGCAGGTAAAAATAAACCTACTGATACCACTAAAGCTAAAGGTATAGACACCAGTGGAATAAATAAATAAGAATTGATTAATTACAAGTATAAATGAATAATCAAATTAATCATTTAATTTACTTTCATCTAATTCTTTTATTAATCCGTCCTTTATGTCATAGACCCAACCGTGAACTTTTGGATAACCATTTTTTTCAAATTTTTCTTTGACTATGTCAATATTTTTAATTTTTCGAATTTGAGCTTTAACATTTAGCTCTACTAATTTTTTCTCCCTTAGCTCATCACCTTTTATTTCATTAAGAATGCCTTGGCTATCGTTTTTTAATTGAGTTAATTCGTCTAACCATTCAGAAATTGGAGATTCTAAATTGTTATCACAAACTGCTTTTACTCCACCACAGCCATAATGTCCACAAACAATGATATGTTTTACTTTCAACACATTAACAGCGAAATGTATTACTGACATAGAGTTGTTATCATCTAATTTTACTTGATTTGCAATATTTTTATGTAGAAATATTTCACCAACATCTAAATTTGTGATAAGATTTGCTGCAACTCGGCTATCGGAACAACCGATATATAAAAACTCTGGAGACTGTGATTTTGATAAGTTCTCGAAAAATGAACTGTCATTTTTGAGCTTAGAAGCTGCCCACTTTTTATTATTTGTTATTAAATTTTTGTATAGTCTTTCCATTTCTTTTTTTATTTTTTATAAATATATATAGTTATGATTTTACAAATGCAAGTATATGACCATCTAAATCTGCTAAATAAGACACTTCATCTCCCCAATCCCTTTGGGCAAATGCACTAATTAACTTTGCACCTAAACTTATTGCCTTTTCTTGGTATTCTAATGGTTTAGATACTTTTAAATAAAGTTCACAACGGGGAATTTTACTACCTGTGCTTGGGTCTGGGGTCTTATTTTTAAATATTTTAACAATACTACTTTCTGGCATTATTCCTAATTTAAGATTAGGGAGCAAATTAAATTCCGTCATTCCTTCTACATCTAATACAGGGGTAATATTGAATAATTTTTCATAGAAACTTTTACTTTTTTGTTGATTAGAAACATATAGAATTATATGCAACTCATGTAGTTTATTTTGCATAATACTTTATTAATTTAAAAATTAATTCAAACAAAATTTCTTATTATTTGAGAAATATGTAATAATCATCAAGCATAATAAACCTGTGTTTTCCAAAACTTTGCCCCAATTGACCACTACGACTTTATCTTTACCAAAACAACCACAATTAATTTCTAATCCGCGCAGAATTGCACTTGATACCATTATTATAAAAATAAAAAGTAATGTGCCGATGATTGCAGAGTTTGCTTTAACTTTAACTCCTGCAATAAGCATTATACCAGCTATTACTTCTACCCAAGGTATGATTATAGCAATGGGATTAAGAAAGATGTCTGGCATCAATTGATAATTAAATATTTCAGTTACAAAATGTTTTGGGTCCATAATTTTAGGCAGCCCAGCCGTAACAAACATTAATCCAACCAATAACCTAATAGCTAAATTGAGATAGGGATTGTCTATAATTTTCTGAAAATTCATATTTAATTGTTATTTTTGTTTAAGAATATTACTCAATATAAAAAAATAATTTAAACTATGCCATTTATACGTTCAATTTCTGGAATAAGAGCTACACAAGGGGACTCATTAATCCCTTCTGAACTTTCTAAATATATAGCCGCTTTTTGTAATATAATGCCAAAGGGAAATATTGCAATAGGGTTTGATGGTAGGCAAAGTGGAAATTGGATAACAGATTTGATTATTGCTACATGCAAGGCTATGAACAGAAATGTTGATATGTTGGGTATGGTTACTACGCCTACTGTTCAGCTTATGGTAGAACATAAAAAAGATTATTCAGGTGGAATACAAGTTACAGCTTCTCATAATCCAAGCCAATGGAATGGGTTGAAGTTTATCAGGTACGACGGCGTATTTATTGATGCTGATGAAAACAATGCTATGTGGGATTTGATTGATAATAATAAGATTGAGTACCCAGATAATTATGAAGGCAAAGTATTAGAATATTTTAAAGGTGCTAATGAATTTCATATTAATACAATCTTGAATTCGAGTTTATTTGACAATCCAAATTATTTGAAGCAAATAAAAAATAAAAATTTTACTGCAGTTGTAGATGCAGTAAATGCTTCAGGTTCTATTGTTGTCCCACAGCTTTTAAATAAATTTGGAGTAACAACTCATGAACTATTCTGTGCCGGAAATGGAGAATTTCCCCACACCCCAGAACCAATCCCAGAAAATTTAGGAGAATTAGCAAATGAAGTCAAATTGCAAAAAGCTGACTTAGGAATAGCTGTTGACCCAGACGGAGACAGATTAGTATTAGTAGATGAAACCGGCAGACTAATAGGCGAAGAAAAAACTTTAGCATTATGTACACAATATATTCTATCAAATAAAGATTCTATACCGGGTGATAATTCAATAGTTTTAAATTTATCAACCTCCATGATGAGCGAACTAATCGCTAATAAGTATAATGCAAAGACTTATTATGCAAAAGTTGGCGAAATCAATGTAGTAAAAAAAATGAAGGAAGTAAACGCCTGTTTCGGCGGAGAAGGGAGCGGAGGGATAATACTGCCTAATGTTCATTATGGGCGTGATTCTTTAGTAGGAATTGCAATAATATTATTGCTTTTGACAATAGAGCAAAAACCATTGTCCCAGTTAGCAGATGAGCTTCCAAGTCTTAGTATTAAAAAATCAAAAAAAGAATTTAGTGGTAATTTTATTGCAATATTAGATTCCTTTAAAAAAGAGTTTGGGAAAGGTGCAAATATTGACAGTCAAGATGGTCTAAAATTTCAATACGAAAACTCTTGGTTACAAATTAGAAGTTCAAATACTGAGCCTATTATTAGAATAATGGCAGAAGCTAAAACTGATAGCGAAGCAAATATATTGATAGAGAAAGCAAAAAAAATGATTTAATATTTCAAAAATATACGAGGTAATATAACATGGGACTTATGAATTTAGCATTAATTTTTGGTGCAATAATTGGATTAATATTAGGGTATGTTATTGCATACTTAATGTTTAAATCAAAAAATATATCTAAAAGCGAATTTAATGAATTGACAGAACAAAATAACCAAATGAATATTGAATTAGGTGTCGAAAAAGAAAAAAATCTACAAAATTTATTATTATTAAAACAAGCAGAAGAAGAACAAAAAACAAAAACTTTAGAATTTAATCAGCTACTTGCCTCCAACGCCGATTACAAATCAAAACTCGAATCAGCAACCGATATTCTGCAAGAAACCAAAAATGAAGCCCTAAAAATCAAAAATGAAATGCAACAACTCACAAATCAATATTATGAACAAAAAGATAAACTCACCGAATTCAATGAAAAAAATAAAGTTTTAAATGAAAAATTAGAAACACAGAAATCTGAAATGGAAGGAATGGCAAAAAAATTCAACCTCGAATTTCAAAACATTGCTAATAAAATTTTCGAAGAAAAAACGCAGAAATTTACAGACCAAAATAAAACTAATCTAAATGACATACTCAAACCACTCAACGAAAATATTAATCAATTCAAATCAAAAGTAGAAGAAGTATATGACAAAGAGTCCAAAGAAAGATTCTCTTTGAGCAACGAAGTCAAAACCTTAGTAGAAATGAACAAACTCATAAGCGATGAAGCAAATAACCTGACCAAAGCATTGAAAGGCGAATCCAAAACACAAGGTGACTGGGGCGAAATGATTTTAGTAAGAATCCTTGAACAATCTGGACTTCGCGAAAATGAAGAGTATTATATTCAACCTTTTCTAAAAGATGCAGATGGAAACAATCTCACTAATGAACATGGTAAAAAAATGCAACCCGATGTTATAATCCAATTCCCAGGAGATAGAAAAGTAATAGTAGATTCTAAAGTTTCACTAACTGCATTCTCAAACTTTGTAAATACAGAAGAGCAAGACAAACAATCAGAATTTAGAAATTCTCATTTAGCTTCCGTTAAGAAACATATCGACGAATTATCTGCTAAAAATTACCAAGACTTCACATCAAGTTTAGATTACGTGATGATGTTCATGCCAAGCGAATCCGCATATATGTTAGCTATGCAAATCGATAAAAATTTATGGGAATACGCATATAATAAAAAAATTATTTTCATCAGCCCAACAAATCTAATTGCCTCGCTAAAAATGATTGAAGACCTTTGGAAGCGTGAATATCAAAGCCAAAATGCTCAAGACATTGCAAAACGTGGTGCTGCTCTTTACGACAAATTTGTAGGCTTCGTTGATAACTTAGAAAAAGTAGGCAAAAGCATTGACGACGCTAAAAAAAATTACGATAACGCCTTCAGTCAATTATCAACAGGCAGAGGCAACCTAATTAGCCAAGCCGAAAAACTAAAAGAACTTGGAGTAAAAACCAAAAAATCTTTACCCACCGAACTCTCGAAAAATAGACTTGAAGAATAGACTGTAAGAATAGTTTGGAATGATTACTTACCAATGTTACATACACTCATAATTATTCAATTATAAGTATTAATCCTTTGATTATCCTCTATTATTTCACTGTTCCTATACATCTATTTAATACTTAATATATTATTCATCGCAAACTATACAATGAATAGTTATTCTAATCGTCGCATAATATGCAACGAATAGTTATTTTAATCAACGCATTATATGCAATAAATATAAAACCTAATCGTCGTATAATTTGCAACGATTAATCTCTTTATTCGTCGCATTATTTACTATGAATTTAACATAGTTTTTTTAAAAGCAAATAAGGCTATTAACTTAGCGATATTATGGTAAGATTAGATACATATTTATATACATTCAAAGATTGGCCAAACCTTACTTGGGATTCGAAAAGATTAGAATCAAGTCTAAGCAACCTTAGAAATCTTCAAGGTAAATTAGCCGGGAAAATGGAACTTCTAAGTTTTATGGACAGAAATGAAGTAATATTAGAGTCCTTAACTATGGAAGTAAAAAAGTCCAGCGAAATAGAAGGAGAAGTATTTGACTTCAAGCAAGTTCGCTCATCTTTAGCTAGACAATTAAATATGAACGTACCAGGGCTAATACCATCACAAAAAAATGTAGATGGAGTAGTTAAAATGACTTTAGAAGCAATCGAAAATTATGATAAAAAAATGACTGCTCAAAGACTATTTTCATGGCACAAGAATTTGTTTCCTAAAGGTCTATACGATAGCAAAAAGTTAGATATAGGCTGTTGGCGTACCGGTAAACATGGCGAAATGCAAATAGTATCTGGTCCAATGGGCAAAGAAAAAGTACATTACCAAGCACCAAGTGCCAATGTATTAGAAGATGAAATGAAAAGATTCATAAACTGGTTTAACGATAAATCCGATATGGATTACGTAATAAAGTCTGGAGTTGCCCATTTATATTTCATATTAATACATCCTTTTGAAGACGGTAATGGTAGAATAGCAAGAGTATTAACAGATATGCTATTAGCACGCTCGGAAAACAGCTCATTACGGTATTATAGTATGTCTTCTGAACTAAAAACAAATCAGAAACAATATTATAATGAACTGGAAAAAGCACAAAGCAAAAGCTTGGATGTAACAGATTGGCTTCTATGGTTCTTAGACAGTCTTAAAAATGCAATAGAAACATCAAATAGAATATTAGAGAATACTTTTAAAAGACATCAGTTTTGGCATAATAACTCTACAAAAGTTAAAAACGAAAGACAAATAAAAGTACTAAACAAACTTTTTGATAATTTTGAAGGAAAACTCACTTCTTCCAAATGGGCAAAAATGAATAAATGCTCAAAGGACACCGCAATAAGAGACATACAAGACTTAATAAATAAAGGAATACTTCTGCAAAATGATGCAGGAGGCAGAAGCGTCAGCTATAGATTAGTCGAATAGTCTTAACAATTTCATAGCATATCAAAAATTGCGATGAATAATCATACTAATCGTTGCACATTATGCGACAAATATCATTTCTAATCGACGCAACTCAAAAATACAGATAACATTAAATTATCCATAATACCCCAAAACAAACAAACCGCCTAAATTTTTTAGGCGGTTTGTATTTAATATAATCTCTACTCAATAATTATTTTTAACTCTTAACCATTTATTGTCATCGCCGCTTGTGCCGCAGCCAATCTCGCTATTGGCACTCTAAATGGAGAACAAGAAACATAATCCAAACCTATTGACTGACAAAATTCAATAGAAGATGGCTCTCCACCATGCTCACCACAAATACCTAATTTGATATCCGGCTTAACTTTTCTTGCTTCTGTAACTGCATGCTGCATCAAAAAGCCTACACCTTCTCTATCAATTGCTTGGAAAGGGTCCACAGGATAAATACCCTTTTCAACATAAGCAGGCAAAAATGAACCAGAATCATCTCTCGATAATCCAAGTGTTGTTTGAGTTAAGTCATTTGTACCAAAAGAGAAAAATTCAGCAACTTGTGCGATTTTATTAGCTGTAATTGCACCACGTGGAATTTCTATCATTGTTCCGACCATATATTCAAATTTTACACCTGTTTCTTCCATAACTTCTTCAGCTATTTGCCTAATTACTTTATCTTGTCCTGACAATTCTTTAACATGACCAACAAGCGGAACCATAACTTCAGGAATAATATTTATACCATTTTTTATATTTTCAAGGGCAGCTTCAAAGATAGCGCGAGCTTGCATTTCTGTTATTTCCGGAAAAATAGTACCCAAACGACAACCACGGAAACCAAGCATAGGATTAAATTCTGATAGTTGTTCTACTCTTGATTTGACTTTAGATAAATCAACACCTAATTCATTTGCGATTTCTTGTTGTCCTGCTTCGTCGTGAGGAATAAATTCATGCAATGGTGGGTCGATTAGTCGAATAGTTACAGGTCGACCGTTCATAGTCTCAAAAACGCCCCTAAAGTCTTCTTTTTGTAGCGGCAATAATTTAGCTAAAGCTTTTTTTCTATCTTCTAAATTATCTGCTAAAATCATTTCACGCATAGGTCCAATTTTACCTTCCCCAAAAAACATGTGTTCAGTCCTTGTAAGCCCAACGCCCTCTGCACCAAAAGCCAAAGCATTTTCGCATTGGTCAGGTTGATCTGCATTCGTTCTGATTTTCATAGTTCTAATTTCGTCAGCCCATGACATTATTTTATCATACATTTGAAATGTTGGCGAATCTTTGCTTTCTAATGTTTTTTCTAATAATACTTCAATCACCTCTGAAGGCTTAGTCGCAATTTCTCCGTAAAGAACTTCACCAGTTGAGCCATCAATCGAAATGAAATCACCTTCATTAACAACAATGTCTGAACCATTAACTCTCATTTCACGAGCTTTATAATTTATTTTAAGAGCATCACAGCCAGCAACACATACTTTACCCATTTGTCTTGCTACAAGTGCTGCATGAGAAGTCATTCCGCCTTTAGCTGTTAAAATACCTTCACTTGCTATCATTCCTGCAATGTCTTCCGGCGATGTCTCAATTCTTACTAAGATAACGTTATCACCATTTGCCTTTGCAGTTACAGCATCTTCTGCGTTAAAAAATACTTTTCCGGAAGCTGCACCAGGACCAGCATTTAAGCCTTTTGCGAGGAGACCACCATTGTTAATAGCATTTTGTTTTTCCGTTGTGTTAAAAATCGGTCTTAATAACTGGTTTAAAGACTCTGCATCAATTCTTGCAATTGCCTCTTTCTCAGTTATCAAACCTTCTTCAACCATATCAACAGCAATTTTCATTGCAGCTATTGCAGTACGTTTTCCTACTCTGCATTGCAACATATAAAGTTTACCATTTTGGATTGTAAACTCAATATCAAGCATATCTTTATAATGTTGTTCTAACTTTTCACGAATATCTATCAAAGAATCAAAAGATGGTTTATCAATATCTTTCATTAATTCAATCACCATTGGGGTTCTCGTTCCTGCTACTACATCCTCGCCTTGTGCGTTCATCAAGAACTCACCATAAAAGATATTCTCTCCATTAGCAGCATCTCTTGTGAAAGCTACTCCAGTTCCGGATTTTTCACCTGAATTTCCGAACACCATTGCTTGAACATTTACAGCAGTTCCCCATTCATCTGGAATATTATTTAGCCTTCTGTATATAAATGCTCTTTCATTGTTCCAAGAACTAAACACAGCAGAAATTGCTCCCCACAACTGTTCTTTTGGATCTTCCGGAAAATCTATACCTAATCTTTCTTTAATCACAGCTTTAAATTCCGAAACCAATTCTTTCAAATCTTGCATAGTTAAATCGACATCTAATTCAACTCCACGTGCTTCTTTTTTAGCTTCTAATATCTCTTCAAATGGGTCGATATCTTGTTTCGTTTTTGGTTTCATATCCAACACAACAGAACCGTACATTGAAATAAATCTACGGTAAGAATCATAAGCAAATCTCTCATTTCCTGATTGTTCGATTAATCCTTGCACTGTAGTATCATTCAAACCAAGATTTAAAACTGTGTCCATCATACCAGGCATAGATGCCCTTGCACCAGAACGAACTGATACTAATAATGGATTTTCACTATCACCAAACTTTGCCCCCATCTCTGATTCTACTTTTTTAATAGCTTCTTCTACGTCTTTAGTTAAAGTCTCTGGATATGTGTTCTTGTTTTCATAGTAAAAAGTACAAACATCAGTTGTAATAGTAAAACCAGCAGGTACTGGCAATCCTATTTTAATCATTTCAGCAAGGTTAGCACCTTTCCCACCAAGTAAATTTTTCATTGAAGCGTCTCCGTCGGCATGGTTGCCGCCAAAGGAATATACATATTTCTCAGGCATAAGTTGTCCTATATTTTATTTTTCTAAATTCTCTTTTTATTCAATTACAAAGATAGGGATTAAATTATAAAATATAAATTATGTCGAGTGAAATAATTAAAAAAACTTATTAAGCCTTAATTATTTATACTTGTCTATTTGTTTTAACAATTTATGTGGAAGAAAATTAATTTTATTTTCAAATAAATAAAAAATAATTTGGTTTTGTTAGGATTACTAACTATATTGCGTTTGTAATTTTTTATCAATTATAAAAAGGTTTATATAATGGACAAATCAATATTCTACCACGCTGGTTGTAACGTATGTGTTTCAGCCGAACAAGACATTCTTAACTTGTTCAATCCTAACGATGTTACAGTGGTTCATCTTGGCGAAGAAAGAAGTTTAATTCCCCAAGCAGAAAAATCTGGAGTTAAATCAGTACCAGCATTAGTAACACCAAACGGCAACGTACTCCATATAAATTTTGGTGCATCGATGGAAGACGTAAAAGGATAATTTCGATAACCTACTCTTTAAATAATCGTAAAATTGTCTCGAAATAAGGAATCCTATAATAGCTGGGGTTCCTTATTTATTTTTTCTGGAGATATAATCTTATTATATTTGTTTTATCAATATGTAATTATTAATACCCATTTATGCAAAAAAGTGTTTTCGATACAGAATTTCAACAAGATAGCCTGACTAGTAAAATAGTTGTTGGTCTTGAACGAATTTCAGAAGCATTCAAAGTTTTATTATGGGATTATGCTAAGACTATCAGCTTAAGCCCTATTCAGATTCAAATATTAATTTTTATAGCATACCATAAATCTACTAATTCTAATGTTAGTGATATTGCAAAAGAATTTAATATAACAAAGCCAACTATCAGCGAAGCAATAAAAGTATTAGAAAAAAAGAATTTTATTTCAAAAATATTTTCAGAGACTGATAGGCGAAGTTATAGTATTTCTCTGACAAAATCTGGTGAGAACATAGTCAAAGAAACTGAAAATTTTGCTAACCCCATTTCAGAATTTGTAGGAGAATTACAAGGTGTTGATATGGAAAATCTATATTCTGGAATAAGTCAATTAATTAATAAATTGCATAAAAAAGGTATATTATCTGTCCAAAGAACCTGTTTTTCATGTAAATATTATAATAAAGAAAAAACATATTACTGTAATCTCTTAGAACAAGAATTAGAAAAAACAGACATTAGATTAGACTGCCCAGAACATATTACTTAGATTTATGACCATTATACTAAGATAAATTAACTTTTTAAAATAAGACCAATATGGTTCAATATTCTTATTCTAAAAAATATTCAAATAAATTGTCCTGCTCTTTATAGGCTTTATTATATTGGAAATAATAAAATACACCTAATAATAAATATATGCCATTCATACCATAGGCATAGGAAGAGTGTTCAGCCCCTGCTTCAAAAAATTGCGTCATAACAAGCATAGATATAAACATTATAGTCAATACAGCATAACCAAAGCTAATGACATTAAATATATTAAGATAATGAAGTGAAGCCCATTTGTAACCTAATGTAACCATCAAACTCATTAATACCAAATAAAATATAAACTCTGTAGGTGTAACCATACCTTTTGTTAGGTTATAACCCCAAAATGCATAAAATATCATTGCAATAAATGAGAATATTACGCCGAGATAGAATTCAACATTATCGTCATCTTGGGAGTTTTCTTTTAGTCTTTTAACTAAAAAACTTCCTAATCCATACATCAATGGAGCACCTAAGATATAAGTGAGCCAAGTTATTGCATCATCTATTGGTTTTGGTTGGTCTTTTATGAACAGTACTACAAATATTCCAGAAATAGCGAACGACAAGCTTGTTCCAACGAATAAGCCAGCTTTTTTAAGACTTTGTTTTGATGGTTTTAAATTCATATTCATTCCTTTTTATTAATATATATCGGTTGAAAATAATTTTTATTTAGCATTTTTTTCTGTCATTCTGCTTTATTTTTGATTTAGAAATAGATTGTAAATATAATCGTCTCTTAAGTGATATACAATAACCCAATATCTTAATAAATTGACAAAATTAGAAACAATATCAAAATTAGAAAGTAAATTAAGACCAATTTTAGTCAATTTGCCTTCTCCCTTTATAACATCTTTATATTCTAATCAGAAAAAGAAAATATTGAAGAGATTATCGGAAGATTATTTGAATTTTGATTTGAATATTGTGGAATTTGCACCACTAAAATTATGGGATATTAATTTTGCTTTCCCACTTTTTAACTCTGCTGGTATGTTTAAAAAAGGAGAGTCATATTACACAGTCGCAAAACAAGGTGCCGGAGCATATCTGTCTGGAACAACTACGAGCAAGTATAGAAAAGGAAATTTCAAAAATGGAGTGCTTCACCCATTTGCACCTTTCCCTAATTCTGGCTCTGCGGTTAATTGGATGGGACTGCCTAACGAAGGGCATAGTATTGTTGCAAAAAGACTATCTCTTATTGAAAAATTCCCTAATTGCCCCATCGGAGCAAGCCTAAGTTCTTCTCCTGAGGAATCTGAGATAGAGGCATTAGAGAATATAGTTATAGGAATGGACCTATATGAAAAAGCCAATGTTGATTTTTTAGAAATTAATGAATCATGCCCTAATGTTGCTGAAGGTCATAGTGTAAATAATTCCAGTTTAGACATAGGCTTAGTTGAAAGGCTTGAATATATATCGAAACACTTTTTAAAGAAAAGACAAAGAAATATACCTGTTATTGTTAAATTTTCTAATGATACAAATCTGGACTTAGTCTCTGAAATAATAGATATTTTGATAAATTTGGGGTTTGATGGAGTTAATTTTGGCAATACGAGTACTCAATATAATAATCTATCAAGCAAGATTGAACAAAAAGAAAAAAAAATATATCATTATTTTACAGAAAATTTTGGCGGTGGGCTAAGCGGAAGTATATTAAAAAGTCTTTCATTAAAGTTAGTTGAAACAGCAAGTGATTATCTAAAAACGAAAAATACCAAAGGTGAATTTTTAATAATTAGGACTGGAGGAGTCGATTCGCCTAAGGAATTAGATTTATCTCTTAAATCCGGAGCCGCCATTTGTCAATGGTACACTGCATATTTCTCCGATTTTGCAAAGTACGGACATAATATTTATAATAAATATAAAACTGAACTTAAAAAATTTTAGTTATTTTAACAAAATTATATACTCTATAACTTTATGCGATAAAATTCCGTATAATGATATAATATCAAAAACCAATCATAATAAGGGAAATAAATGAAGAATTTCAACAAATTAGTATTAGCTGTTTTATCATTAGCAGGCATAATAACTCTTAGTTCTTGTGATGTATCAAATACTACTATCGAAGAACATTATAATTTCGAATACGAAAACATTTTTTATACGGTTTACCCAGAAGATTGGAATATAGACGGATTTAATGAATTATCTTGGGGTCAAGACCTTAGCATAATTAATAATAATGTGATTAATAATGGAATGGTATTATTTTATTATAGAAACATAAATAACGGAGAAGTCTGGGAACAAATGCCTTCAACTAAATTATATACAGACCCAAATTTCCCTGAATTAAATTATTCTATTGAATTTCATGCAGAACATGACCTAAAAGGTTTTTTCGTAAGATACGTTGTAACTGATTTGATAAATGAAAGGTTAATTGATTATCCTATCGAAGTGAAAGTGGTAGTAATCGATAATACTTTCACCCGAATTAATCAAAATATTCCACATGATAACTTAATGAAAATGCTCAACTAACTGTTATTTGATACCCAACCAGTTATTTGCTTTTTCTACTTCGAAAAACAATTTAAGCATCTTACCAGAATTATAACCTGCAGTCTCTAAAAACTTATGAGACTGCAGAGTACTTAGACTTTCACTTACCAAAATAGCAATTTTTGCATCATTCGGAAGTTTTTCTGTTAGCCCAAATAATACACCAATATTCACAGTAGAACTTTGCTGTCTAACATCTAAAATTACTTTGTCTATAATTTTTGTATTATAAAGGTCAATTCCATATTCAACTAATTTTTTGGATTCTTCAACGTTGATATCACCCTTGGATATAACAGTTAATAGTTTATTTTCTTTAGATAATTCAAAGGTATGAGGCATAAAAATATATATTGGGTTTTAAAATTAAATAATTAAAAATTAATATTCTATAAACACGGCAATCTTCCACCATCAACAGGCAGATTTATACCATTGATATAAGCAGCGGCTGGGCTTGCTAAAAAACTAATTGCATTAGCAACTTCAGAAGCTTCCCCAAATCTACGAGCCGGAATCCCAGCCTTCATTTCTTTTTCTAAGTCAGTAATTTCTTTATTTTCTTTGTTTGCTTTTTTTTCGATAAGAGAACTAAGCCTATTTGTATCTGTAAATCCTGGTAGTACATTGTTCACAGTGATACCGTATTTCCCTACTTCAGAAGCTAAAGTTTTAGCCCAATTTGCAACTGCACCCCTGATTGTATTTGAAACTCCTAAACCCTCTATTGGAGCTTTCACAGAAGTTGAAATTATATTTATAATCCTACCATATCTTAGTTCCTTCATCGAAGGAAGCATTTTTTTTGCTAAAATTTGGTTACAAATCACATGATTTCTAAAAGCATTGAATAATTCTTCTGTTTCCGCTTTTTCCAATCTCCCACCAGCAGGACCACCGGTATTATTAACTAAAATAGAAATATCTTTAGTTAATGTATCCAAGGCCGATTCTAATTTATCAGGTTCAGAAAAATCCGCTATAATAAATCTATGAGTTTGTGAACCATTATTTGGCAGAAGTTTCAAAGCTTCTACTAATTTTACTTCATTACGTGAAATTAATGTGAGATTAGCACCATTTTGAGCGAATTCTATTGCTGTAGCAAGACCTATCCCTTGAGTAGAACCACATACTACTGCATTCATATTATTTAAACTAATGTCCATTTTACTATGTCTTTTACTTAATATTTTTATTAATAATTAAACAAATATATGAAATATTATTTTAATTCAATATTATTAAAAGTGGTTTGAATTTTTTAAAGATAGATTCATATAATGCGATAAAAAATTACAAGGTTTTGCTTATTTTCTCTATAGTTTCTAAAAGCCTATCTAAATCTCTAAATGAAGTATAAACATTTGGAGTTATACGTACCGAATCAATATTTTCATAAGTCATACCAACTGCATGAATTTTCCCAACCTTCCACAGATTTGAGTTCAAATCTGAGGTTGCCATTCCTTCTAATTTTATAGTACTAATTGCACAAGAATAATTCGGATTTAAGGAGGTCTTAATATTTACTCTATCAATTTTTTTCACTTGCGAAGACCAATAATATTTAAGTTCGTGAAGCCTATTTTGTTTCCTAGCTGAGCCAATAGTATTATGAAAGTCCAATGAATATCCTATCGCCATCTCTTTTGCAAACGAACGTGTTCCTAATGACTCAAATTTTCTTATATCTGATCCATCTGGCTCGTTCGCAGAAAGCAAAGCCCAAATTTTAGAAATTTTGTCTTTTTTTACATACATTAGTCCGCTACCAAAAGGTGCACACATAAACTTATGAAGACTTGTAGCAAAGTAATCACAATTCAAATCAGGGATTTTAAAGTCTAAAAGTGCAAATGAATGAGCCCCATCTACTAATACTTCTATACCCCGTTTTTTTGCTTCATCTGCAATTTTGCGTACAGGAATAATTTGCCCCATCCAGTTTATTAAATGGGTGATATGAACTAATTTAGTTTTATCAGTAAATTTATCTACATATTGTTTGACCATAGCATCTTCATCTTCGGAGGGAAGATTAAGATTGACCCAATTTAACTTGACACCATCTCTTTTTTCTCTTTGCTTCCAGGCATTCATCATATTTGGATAGTCTTGTTTGGTGAGAACTATCTCATCACCTTTTTTTAAGTCTAAGCCAAAAATAATAGTATTTAATCCTTCCGTAGTATTTCTATTAATAGCAATTTCTTCTGGTGAAACACCTGCAAGGGTTGCTAAATTTTCTCTTAGTGGTTCTCTGCCCTTATCAAGTATATGCCACATATAATGCGAAGGTGCTTCATTAGACATCCTATTGTACTTATCTTGAGCATTTTGCGTAATGATTGGCTGGGGAGAGACACCCCCATTATTCAGATTTATAATATTTGGAGAAACAGAGTAAGAAGAACGTACCCAACGCCAGAAATCTTTATCCGATTTATTCTTGGCTGATTCGAAGTCTTCTACTGCAGCATTCAAATAATTTTTATTTTCGTTCATCAGTCCTAAAGGCATCGCCAACGCTCCGAGAGTTACTGACATTTGTTTTAAAAAAGTTCTTCTTTCTGGCATAATATCTTCCAAATAAATTAACAATTATTTAATTAATTTTCTGTGCATATAATTTTTCTACATTGAAATAATTCATTTTATTCTTTAAGAGAGCTGTTTCGGAATAGTAATTATAAACTTAGTACCAATTCCGACAGAGGACTGTACGTCGATTTCACCACGAATAATTGAAATGCAATTTTTCACAATAGCAAGTCCCATTCCGGTGCCTTTGACTAAACCTATATCTTTTTCATATTTATAAAAAGGTTCGAATATTTGATTAACTACATCTTTTGTCATTCCATTTCCTAAGTCCTCAATAGCTACAGAAATAGAATCATCATCATCTTCCAAGCTAATCGTAATCTCCTTATCCTTCGGAGAAAACTTAGTGGCATTTGAAAGTATTCCATCTATGGCTTTAGAAAACATATCAATATCGGAAAGCACAGTTGCATTATTCGAATTTGAAATCAACTTAATCGGATGAGCAAAATTGTCAACTTGCTTAGCTCTTGTAACTGATGCTTCTAATATATTCATAATATTAAACTCGGAAATAGCAGGTTTAATTTCATTGGACATTACTTTCCCGAGGAATAATACATCGTCAATCATAAGGGTAATATCATTTATAGAATTTTCAATCTGCTTTAAGCTCTTATCAAATTTTTCTTTATCTCCCATCTCAAAATAATTCTTTAATATACTTGTAGTTATAAGCATTACAGTCAATGGAGTTTTATATTCGTGACTGATTAATGAAATAAAATTTGATTTCATTTGGTGGGATTTCTTCTCAGCTCTTAATGCCTCGACTAATTCTTCTTTGGTTTCAGACAGAGCTAAAGCAGTAGATTTTCTTTCCTCAATTTCAAACATCAGAGACTTATTAGAATCGATTAATTCTTTGGTTCGAGTTCCGACCAAACCCTCTAAGTTATTATTTACTTCTTGTAACCTTAATTCTGCTATACGCCTTGCCGTTATATCTCGTGACACAAATACTATTATTCTTTTGCCATTTGAAGCTTTAAATTTAAGGTATGATGTACGTCCTTCATACCATTTTTTTTGTTTTTTGAAAACTACATAAAAAATAACGGATTGTGATTGCTTTGTATTAATTGTATTTTTAATTGTTTCGTAAATTAAAGAAGATTGATTTTTATCTAATGTATTTTTAATATATTTTCTCTCTAATTTTAACTCTGAGTTTAAAATATCTAAGATATCTCCATCTTCATCAATGATATAAACAAAATCAGGCAGTGCTTTCCCAATGGCTGTTAGTCGTTCTTGTGCTCTTCCTAACTCTAATGTTATGGCATCTTTTTGCTTATTATAATCATTAATAGACTTTATCATTTGATTAAATGACTTGTAAAGCATGCCAATTTCATTTTCTCCGTCGTCATTTAATTGGATTGAATAATCTTTGCTATTGCTTATTTGTTTAGAAACATTTGCAAGTTTTAATATCGGACCAGAGACTATTTTTTGTAATTGTTTCCCAACGAAATATGCAATTAACAATAAAATGATTTCTACGATAAGAAAATAATATATTAAATTTTCTATTTTTTCATTTAGTTCATTTTTAGAAACTTGAATATAGAGTTTACCTAATTTATTTCCTTTATTTATGATATTATGATTTATATGGATAATATTATTTCTGGTAAAAACGGTGTCATTGTCCAAAATATATTTTTCTTTGGCTACGTAATTATCAGAATAATAAGATAACAATGAGTCGTTTGAATTATTTGATATTTCAGAATAAAGTACCGAATTGAGCAGCTCAAATGATTCCATTTTTCTTTCAATATCTTCTATATAATTAAATTCTAATCCTATTTGGCATTCATCTCCAACCATCCTAGTAAAAAGCAAATGTTTATCGATTAATTCTTTCTCAAAATAACTAATATTGAAAAATACTAAAATTACAATTCCAAATATTGAAGTAATTAAAGTAGTTAAAAAAATTATAAAAGTTAATAATTTTTTTAAGGAGATATCATTGACAATTGATTTCATTTAATATATATTTACTGCTATTTTAAGAAGATTACTATCAACTAATAATTTAGTTTTTTTGATTTGACTCAAATTTATAGCAAATTTAAGACTTTCATCTTTTAAAACATAATTAATATGAATACCTTTTTTAGCAAAGCCTAAACCATCTCCAATAAGAAGTACTGGGTTCCCATTTGCAATTTTAACTATATTTGGAATATCATTATTAACAGTGTTACTCACAAAAACTAAGTCAAAATTATTTATATCAACTATATCTTTTATTTCTTCTACTTCTACTGAACGATTTTTAATTTTTCTTTTATTAAAAAATTTTGTGATTTGAGTTCCAAAAGGATTTTTTCCAATTATTCCAATTTTAAATTTATTATTTACAATGTGATTTGCATTTTTTGGCCATTCTATATATCTACAAAATCTTTCTAAATATACTATTTTGTAAGTATTTTCCGTATTTGCAATTTCATTACCCTTCTGCCCGACTAATGTCAAATACAGAAAAATCAACAATAAATATTTGCCAATGAAATTCACAAGACCTTATCTAAATAAACTTTGATTGTTTGCTATAACCCATAATAATCAATATAATAAAAAAAATATTAAAAAATGCTACCTTTTTGCTACTATCTATTATATTTATTTTTGAACTTATTATGGTATATAATTATCAAAGTCTTGTTGTAATACTTTGGTAATTATGAACTATATCTTCTTATGAAAATAAATGACACTATGCTAATCGATAAAATCAATAATAAAATTGAAAACTTACTCATTGAAGGGATACCTATTGGAATTGTACCAATCCCTCCTGGGTCATGAATAATTCCATTAATTACCCCATCATAATCACCATCTCCACCATCAGTCAAATTTAAGGTTACAGTTAAGACTGAAAGTCCATTTATTACTTCTGTGCCGAATACTGCATCATCAAAATTTACCCATTCATTATCAGCATTTAATTTCCTATACACATAGTTTTGGTCTTTATAACTTAACGAATGGAAGTATAATTTGATTGAAGCCTCCGATTGGGAAACTTTAAAATCAAATACTCCAAATGGGTAAGCGTATTCGTCGTCGTCTATTGTTACATCTGTACTAACTTGTTGCAAATCATACCCTTCAACAACTTCTAAAGTTACATAAGAGCCACCAACTCCATCTAATAATGAAGTTACAGAAGACTGAGCACCATCAAGAACACCATCATTGTTCCCATCACCCGAATTTGGTGCATTGTTTTCAATATTTGATGTAACTCCGTCTTGGTCATCTTCTTCTTCACTATCATTACTACTATCACTTTGTACCAAATCTGCCTGCCAAAGACCCCTACCATAGGTAGAAGCATTTAATTTACTATCCCCAGAATGTATTTCTAACTCATTAATTACTACACTCGGAAGCCCAGTATTATATGCAGTCCAATCTCCAGAAGAACCATCACGATACCAAACTCCTATGTCAGTTCCAACATACAACATATCGTTGCTATTAGGTTCATATACTATAGTATTCATAGGAACATTAGGCAGACTTCCTGAAACATTAGACCAATTTGAACCAGCATCAGTTGATTTGTAAACTTTGCTCCCAGAGGTATAACCTGAGAGTGTAGCCCAAAGGGTAGTAGGAGTTTCTGGGTCAATAGCTAAATAAGTCAAAGAGCCAGTTCCTGGCTTCGTTACAGTATTCCAAGAACTTCCGCCATTGCTTGTGTATTTTAAGTTTGAACCAGTCGATTGATATATATAATCTGCATCTGAAGGAGCTATATGCAAAACAGATATTTTGCTTGCTCCAGTGTTTCCTCCGATGGAAGACCATGTAGAGCCATCATTTGTAGATTTCCAAACATTTACGTACCCAGCAATAATTGTCGAAGGGTCTGAAGGGTCTAATTCATAAGGAGTAACCCAAGAGCCAGTCTCTCCTCCTGTAAAAATATTTGATGAGAAACTGCTACCACCATTTATTGATTTTCTCAAGTCACCGTTTACGTAAGTTCCATACATTATCGATTCGTTATCCGAATTAATGATACATTCCATACCATCACCACCAATAACATCAGACCAAGAACCAGATTTTAATAATTTTGTACCATTGTCCTGTGCTCCAGCAATAACCTTAGTGCTTGAAGTAGTTGCAGTTCCTATTCTGTAAAATTGTGTGATTTCTAAACCTGAACCTAACCAATTAAAACTAGTTCCTGCATTAGCGGTAGAATAAAGTCCACCGTCATTGCAAACATAAAGTGTAGAATTATCAGGTGCAAAAAGAAGGTCGTGTTGGTCAGCATGAACTTCGGCTGAACCATTCTTATTGTAAGCTCCCGAAGATGTCCATGTAGCTACAGTAGTCCATGAGCTTCCACCATCTGCAGACTTTACTATATTAACTCCACCAATATAAACTGTTTCTTTGTCATTCGGGTCTGCAGCTATGCAAATGTCATAAAATCCTTGCCCACCGTGAACTGAACCATCAGAGTAATAACCCATATAATCATTAGTGCCATCATATCGTTCTGTCCAGTTATCTCCACTATCAACAGAGCGGAAAAGTCCCAACATACCATAATCACTATTATCAGCATATAAAGCATATAAATATCCAGTATCATCTGGTGTAACCGCTATAGCAATTCTTCTAGGAGTGCCAGCACCAGTTGTCAGCGTGGACCAATTTGCTCCTGCATCTTGACTTCGTATAATTGTAGAACCAGAGGCATAAATGGTATTTGGGTCTCCATGTTTCATTTCTAAATCATAGAAGGTACCAGTTTCAACTTGAGACCAATTTGCCCCTGCATCTGTGGTTTTATATACCCCTATGTTCCCGCAAGTATAAATTACATTATGGTCTGAAGGATCAATAACAATTTTTCCTATTCTTCTCGTTGCTGAAGTCGCAAAAGATAAACCTGTAGCGTTCCACGTAGTTCCACCATCAGTAGATTTAAGAATCCCAGTTGTATAAGTGTCTCCCCCATCCATATCACCAGTTGCACAGTACACAGTATTTGAGTTTCCAGGCTTATAAACGATACAGGAAATTCCCATTGATGTAAAATCATCAGTTAAAGCCGTCCATGATGAACCCTTATTTGTTGACTTCCATATTCCACCAGAAGCCGCACCTACTAAAATTGTATTAGCATCATTTGGGTCTATTGCAACAGTATTTAGCCTTCCTAACCCTGCATAACCACCCAAAGAAGTTGATGGACCTAAATTTGTCCAGTTTGGTGTAATTGCTTGGAACGAACTTTTATTTTTATGAGTTTTATAATACTTGTTTTTTTCTAATTGGAGATGGCCAGCTGCTGGAAAATTACCAGTAGGATACACACGTTGCTCCCAAAACCATTCCCAACGTTTGAATTGTTTATAACCGGCAACGTTACCTGACTTTTGCAATTTGACAGTACTTTTATTATTACTCCATTTATAAAAATTATTCTTAATACTATAAAAATTATCACCTACCCCATCAGCCCAAGGCTGTGCAGTAATTGAAGCAGTGAAAATAAAAATATTTAAAAATAAAAGTACGTGCCATTTTCTGAAACTCATTTTTCTTCCTTGAAAATAATTGAGAATTATCCATAATATACAACTATGATATTAATGTCGGCAATTAAACTTGAAACTTTAAATCTATTTAATAAATATTTTGCGTTTATTTCTCCGCATTCGGCTTAAACTCATTTTCATCAATTTCCGGATTAATCTTATAAGTATTTTTCGAATATTTATTCATAACTGGCGATAATACTTTTATCTCTGTTGGTAGATTCAAATCTCCGAATTTTTTGTAATCATTATACATTACTTTTATTACCATCATTCCCATAGGTGTGTTTTTTATAGCTTCTGTGCTTTCTAAAATATATGTCTCAGAATTAAAATTATATATAGTAGAACCATCTTTATCCTTTGATTCTAAAACTATTTGTTCATTTTTTTCACCCAAAATTGTACATTCAAAATTTAATCTGTTGAGTTTTTGGATACCAAAAAAATCTTTTTCTAACTTGAACATTGGGTCATTTGCAGGGTCATCTTTTTCTATATTGCCATTCATTGCTCTGAAATAATTTTCGCCATCGTACCATTCTTCTTGTGTAAAAATATCAAAATTACTATAGCTATGGTATTTGCCATTCTTATACTTTGTTACAGTTTTTCCTTTAAATGATTTGCCTTGCATCGACATTTCTTCTTCCGAATTGACTATTATAGAACTAAATTTTTCTACATCATCCGAGCCAATTGCTTCACTATAATTAGATAATAGTTCATCTACTGTTATCGATGTTTCTTTATATTTTGCATCCTTCCCACTCATTGGATTTATATCCATATCGTATTCAAATATATTTCCAAATTTTTCTAATTTTTCTTTTACATCTTTATTGCCAACTACTACAATATAGGATTGGTCTTGACTTAAATATTTCCGAGCTACATTTTGTACAGCCCTCGGCTTCATTTGTTTTAGTCTTGCTGGGTAAGTTTCTAATTTTTCTAATCTTTTACCCTTAAATTCAGAATTCTGAATAAGAGACATTACATAATCCGTATTTTCAAAAGACATTAAATAAGAACCGTATTTATATTTTTTAATCGCTTCAAACTCTTCATCACTCGGGATATTCTCAGCTAAATCATTAACTTGTTCCATTATCACTGTTATAGATGAGTCAGTTACATCATTTCTAACATCAGAACCACATAGATAAATATTTGCGTATTTATTCGCCCCTAATCCCCCAGTCGGAGAGTAAGTATATGCGTATTTCTCTCTTAAAGTTTTAAATAAACGACCTGAAAAACCTCCACTTATAATTGATGATGCAAAATTTAGATATTCGTAGTCATCTGAAGCATAAGGTACCGTGTTAAATACATACCTTACAGTCGATTGTGCTGAGCCTGGACGCTCTATAAAATAAACTCCTTTTGGCATAGACTTGGTCTCTGGGATTTCAACTTTTGGCAATTCTCCTTTTGGCATATTCCCAAAGTATTTCTCCAACAAATCAAGAATACCTAATTCTTTATAATCTCCAGAAACAGCAATACTTACGTTATTTGCTATGAAATATGTTTTATGATAATATACAAGGTCTTTTCTATTTATACTTACTATACTTTCTTCTGAGTTAGTTCTTGAGTATGGGTGATCGCTACCATAACTAACTAAAGCAGCCAATTTATTGGCCAATGATGATGGATTTGACTTTTCAGCCATAATCGATGCTTTAAATTGAGATTTTGCTTTTTTAATCTCATCTTCATCAAACTTTGGCTTAGATGTAATATCTTTTGCGATATTTAATACTTTATCAAGATGTTTATTCAACGATGATATATACACACTCAAATAATCATTCGAAGCAGAAGAACTTATTGATGCTCCAACCCCATCTAAAGTTTTTGCTATATCCAAAGCTGATAATTTATCTGTACCTTTTGTTAACATCTCCGCCGTTAGTTCAGCTAAGCCAGGTTTTGCATCATTTCCGTCAATTATATCATAAGAAGAACCGCCACCTATGAGTAAACGAATATTTAATAAAGGTTGTCTTTCGTCTTCTATCAGATAGACCTTAATCCCATTGCTCAGATAATGAACTGAAGTTTCTGGGAATTTCAACCTTATATCTTCTAATGGTTCAGGTTTTATTTTTTTGTCTAAAGGTTCCGACTGAGCTAAGCTAATTGTCATAATTATCAACAGTAATTTATATGTGATTTTAAGCATTTTAATTTTCTATTTTTCTTATTTATAATCTAATTTAATCTATATTCAATTTGGTATTTAAACTTATTATTGCAAGTTTATATATCATTTTTTAACGTAATTGAGTACAACTCTTTTGTTTGTCATTAAATATTTTTTAGCCACTGCTTGAATATCATTTTTAGTAACCTTCAAATAATTATCAATTTCTTTATTTATAAGAGATGCGTCATTATAATAGGCCTTGTATTTAGCCAAGTTCATCGCCTTTTGTAAAATATTTCTTTTTGATTGGATATTACCAGCTTCCACTATATTTTTTGTTTTTTCTAATTCTTCGTCGCTGACACCATTTTCCGCAATTTCTTCTATCTCGTCATACATCATCTCTTCTATATCTTCCAATTCATTACCCGGCTTAGCAACTCCTACAAGCAATATTGCTCCAGATTTTTCCAAACTGAGCGGTATCAATGAAGATTGAACTGCTACTTGTTCTTTATCTACTAATTTTTGATATAATCGAGAACTTTCACCCATTGCCAGTATATTTGACAAAAGATTCACAGCATAATAGTCTTCACTGCCTAATTTCGGACCTCTAAACCCAACAAATACTGCATCATGAGGAATTTTTTCATCTATAACTTTTTCTCTATACTCTTTTTTCAACTCAGATAATGGATGATTTTCCCTTACTATCTCTTTTTTAGGAATACTCCCAAAATATTGCTCTACATAAGGCTTTACCTCCGCAATGTCAAAATCACCTGCGATTACCAATACTGCATTATTTGGACGATAATAAGAGTCATAAAATACTTTAAAATTATCAATTGTTGCTTTGCTTATATGCTCTGCTGAGCCTATTGTCGTCCATGAATAAACCCCACCTTTGAACAAGTTTGAAACCATTTTTTCTAACATTGTGCCATAAGGGGAATTGTCATATCTATTTTTCTTTTCTTCGAGTACTACACCTTTTTGGGTTTTAACTCCTACTTCTTCAATTTGCAAACCTCGCATACGTTGAGACTCAATCCATAATGGTAGTTTTATCTCATTTTTAGGCAATTTGAATTGGTAAACTGTTTCATCAAATGAAGTATGAGCATTTAAGTTCCCACCTGCTTCATTTACATATTTTGGTATCATTGCCCTTTCGATATCCGTAGTTGCTTCAAACATCAAATGTTCAAAAAAATGTGCATAACCCGTATAGTTCATATCTTCATCTTTAGAGCCGACTTTATAATGAAGCACCGTAGAAATCACTGGTGCCGAATTATCTATATGATAAATCACAGTTAAGCCATTATCAAGACTTTCTTCATAAAATTTTACGTCATTTCCTTGCGAAATTGCCATGTTAATGCTTCCGATAAATAAAGAGAGAACAAAGAGTATTTTAGTTGTTTGATATATAAACATGTATTTTATCTGTTTTATTAAATTGATTTGCTTACAACGTACAAAGCTAACAAAAAGATACATAATTTTTGCTATATTTATTATGTGAGTTTGTTTTTGAGAAAGTATTCAAAAAGTAAAAACCTTCGGAAGGTTGGTACAAATATCACCTAATAAACTTCCCACTATAAACCAACTCACTTCCAACACTAATCCTATAAAAATACGCCCCAGAAGGATAATGGTCTATACGTACTGGCTGAAACAAAGTACCACCACCAGAACTTAATGATTGCTCATTTAATTTCAATCCCTGCAAATCAAATATCTCTATTTTATGTTTCCTATATTTCTTATCGTTTATGCTTATCAGCAATTTGTCTTTGCTTTGGCGGATTTTGATTTTTTCTTGATTTATGATGTCTTTTTCTATGGATTTTACCCAGGGGTCGAGGCGGTAGATGCCGGAGCAACAGGAGGCAAATAATGCGTACTCTCCTGCCCATTCTACTTTTAATGCAGGTCCTCGTAATTCAATTGGTGGTTCTATATAAGTCCATGATTTACCACCGTCAACGGTCTCAACTATTGCACCCCACGGACCAACTGCAATTCCATGATTTTCATCTTTAAATGATAACTGCATTAAGCCAGTCTTTGGGTCATGCAAATCGTTAAATACGATATTCCAATCTTTTCCTCTATTAGTTGTTTTCCAAATTATATTTTTTTCAAAATTTTCATTTATTGTATCTTTCATCCCACAAGCATACCCCAAAGAATCATTCACAAAAAATGTTGTGTATATAGCTTTTGCCTTTTCACCTTCTTTTTCTTCTTCGCCTAAATAAAAATCTTCCCATGTATCATCTGAAATATTATATTTAATTATATCATCATTATACTTGAAATATTTAATTAATCCAATATTATTTGAATCAATGAAAAATAAATTGTACCCAGGATAATTTGTGTAACTGATAGGAACTATTTTATTTGATTTCCAATTATCAAAAGTAATTAACAATTCATGTTTAGTTAATGCAACGCCTAAGTTATTATTATACATCGTCATATCATAAATTGCATTATAATCTGAAGTGGATAAACTACCAAAACTTACTCTTTCAAATGAATAACCACCGTTTGTACTTTTCTCTAATATAGCTCTGTCCAAATAAAAATAATATAAATAATTAGAGTCTAAGCTATAACCACCAGTCAAGTTAAATACTGAATCGGTATGAGTTCCTTGCCATACTTTTTCGTATATTTTGTACCATGTTCCACCTTTATCCTTAGTTTTGTATAAAATTGCGTTTGGCGTAAAATCAGAAAATGCAAAACAATTAATTGAGTCATAGCAATTTATTGTTACTATGCTCTCTAAATCATACCTAGGGTGAACTAATTTCCAATCTCTAACATGTAATTCTGTAAAGGAGATTATAAATAAAAAAAATATTATTAAACTTATCATGTGAACTCTTTAAAAAGTTAGAGGGCGTTAAGCCCTCTAACAATAATGATTTATTTGATTATAATAAATTTATATTCGCCAATTTTCAGTCCATTTGATACTAAATTGCAAATATAAGTACCACTTTGTAAATTACTAATATCAGTAATTAAGGTCTGTTCATGTCCTGTCATTCCAAATTCCTTACTTATTATTTTATTCCCATTAATATCACAAATATTAAACTCTAAATATTCTATATTAGATTTTGCAACGTTTATAATCAATTCAGATTTTGTATTTCTAATTTGATACATAATCACTTATTCAATTGTTTTGTTTCACCTTAACTATGATTTAAAATATAGTTATCCACATAATCGTTAATGTGCTTTCTTATTACGAAGTTTACAAAAAAGAGTTTAATTATGCCAAAAATATTGATATGGCATTATTTTTGCTCTTAATGCAATAAGAGTATTTATTCACAAACATGAGCGTTTAATGATAAACAAATTTCTAGGAAAGTATGTATTCAAATTTGTAATAACTTTTGGAATTACAATAACTTTGGTTTTTGCCAATAGCTTGGATAATACTATCGCACGACAATATTCTTTTGATTTGAAAGAATTTTTGGACGGCAATCATTTTTTGGACAGTGAAGATGAGCTATTAGCTAGCTCTACTCTCGACCCAAGTTTGATAGACCTACCGGGCGAAATAGAAGACAATTATCAACAATTCAAATATTCGTTAAGCGGGTCTGCTTCGCATTATGCACATAAGTTTCATGGCAGAATGACAGCAAATGGTGAAATATTTGATATGAATAAATTTACATGTGCAAATAAGTCTTTGCCATTCGGCACTATCCTTAAAATTACTAATTTGAAAAATAACAAACAAACATTTGTGCGTGTAAATGACAGAGGTCCTTACGTTGGCGATAGGATTATAGACCTATCTTATAAAGCAGCTCAAGAAATTGACAATATGGGTGTTCCTCATATCAAAGCTGAAGGTTTTGATAGAAAAAAATATACAAAGTCTGTTGCGATGAATGAGGAGTATTTTGTTGCATATTCTTATCACAATGATATAAAATGTGTACCTTCTTCCACAGTCAAGGTAAATTATGAAACAAATAATTTTACTGATGCTGTACAAAAATATAACGGCTTGATAAGAAATGCAAAATTAAAAAATGCTTTCTTGATGGTTTCCGCACAACACAAGAAAAAACAAAAAGATACATATATAATCGGAAGTATTATTTCCGAATCAAACATTGCTCTTAAGTAAAAGAATATTTTATTTTTATTATATCTCAATGTTATCTGTACCTAATAAGTCTAAAAAATACCCTATAGCATCTCTATAGGGATTTTTTTTATTATTTTAGTATCAAAATTTTATTTTTTACGTAATATATTTTAAATTGAAAAGTCGCAGAATACAATTTTAAAATATAAAATTTAGATTGAACAATGGATATAACGGTTAAAAATATCTCAAAACTATATGGAAGTCAAAAAGCTGTTGACGACATTAGTTTTGAAGTGAAAACTGGAGAAATCTTAGGTTTCTTAGGTCCTAATGGGGCTGGCAAAACAACTACAATGAAAATGATAACATCTTATCTTACACCCAATAATGGCGAAATCACATTAGATGGAATTTCGGTTACAGAAAATCCTGACGAGATAAAAAAACGTATAGGATATTTGCCTGAAAATAATCCTCTTTATTTAGATATGGCAATTTATGATTATCTTAAATTTTGTGGTGAACTCTATGGTATTTCCAAAGATAAGTTAAATTCTCGTATAGATGAAATGATTAACGTCTGCGGATTAACACAAGAAAAACATAAATATATTGGTGAATTATCTAAAGGTTATCGCCAAAGAGTAGGACTTGCACAAGCAATGTTGCATGACCCCGAAGTGTTAATCTTAGACGAACCAACTACAGGCTTAGACCCTAATCAAATTGTAGAGATTAGAAAACTGATTAGGGAACTCGGAAAAGAAAAAACAGTAATTTTATCTACCCATATTCTACCTGAAGTAGAAGCTACTTGCGATAGGATTTTGATAATTAATAACGGAAAAATCGTCGCTGATGGTTCGTCGGAACAGTTGAAAAAACAAGCAAAAGGAACTGAGACTTTAATAGTAAAAATCGAAGATGGAGATGCTAATGAAATTTATAACGCATTGCAATCTCTTGATACAATAGAATTAGTAGATTTCGCAGATAGGACAGAAAATAGGTTTGAAATCCAATCCGGGGTAGAGCTATCTTCAAAAAGAAATATATTTAATTTATGTGTCGAAAAAGGTTGGGTGCTGACTGAAATGACAGCACAAGAAGAAAATTTAGAAGAAATATTCAGAAGTTTAACAAAAAATTAAGTGGAATAAAAAATGAATATAATTTGGATAATAGCAAAGCGAGAGCTAAATGTATTTTTTGATTCGCTAATAGCATATATAATGTTAGTATTATTTTTAGGATTTAGTGGCTTTTTTACTTGGCTTTTTGGTTCTGATATTTTTATGTTAGGCCAGGCAAGTCTCGGAGTGTTCTTCAGCATAAGTACTTGGACTTTATTCTTCTTCATACCTGCTATAACTATGAAAATGATTGCCGACGAGAAAAAAAGCGGTACAATAGAATTATTATTAACAAAACCCGTAACAGATTGGCAATTAGTAGCCGGAAAATACTTAGCCTGTTTACTTTTGATTGCAATTGCACTAATGTTCAGCCTACCCTACTATTTTACGGTAGCAAACTTAGGAGATATAGACCATGGAGCAGTGTGGAGTGGTTATTTAGCACTATTAATGCTTTCATCTGCTTACATAGGAATTGGTCTTTTTGCATCTTCGATAACCAATAACCAAATAGTTGCTTTTTTACTTGCACTATTTATTAGTCTATTTTTCCACCTGATATTTGATTTTCTGGCTTTTGATGTTCTGGGGTCAGCAGGATTAATATTAAATAGTTTATCTACTCAGTATCATTTTGATTCGCTAAGTAGAGGAGTAATCGATTCGAAAGATTTGATTTATTTTATTTCTATAACAGGTTTAGGATTATATCTATCGAGTTTATCTTTAACCAGAAGAAACTCAACAAATTAATTTAGTAATAACTAATATTTATCAAAAAAATGAAAAATAAGAAAAATACTTTTTTAATATCAGCTTTACTTTTAATAGGTATCTTAGTAATAGTAAATTTACTTGCTCAACAGTTTTTTTTCAGAATAGACTTGACAGAAGACAAACAATATACTCTTAGTGATGCCACTAAAAATATATTAAACGACTTAGAAGAAACTGTAACTGTAACCGCTTATTTCTCAAAGCAAATTCCAGCACAAATTCAACAAATAAAAAATGAATTTCGTGAAAAATTGGTCGAATATCAATCTTTGTCTGACGGGAATGTTCAATTTGAATTTTTAGACCCAGCCGATGATGAAGCAATAGAAAGAGAAGCAATTACCGAAGGAGTTCAACCATTGATGATTGGAGTCCGAGAAAAAGACCAGATGGTACAAAAACGAGTGTTTATGGGTGCAATTGTTAAGTACGGAGAAACCTATGAGCCAATCCCAGTAATCAGTACTGACACACCTATCGAATTTTTATTATCTACTTCTATAAAGAAAGTGTCTTCCACAGATAAACCAAATATAGGGTTCATATCTGGACATGGTGAGCCAAGTTTAGCAGAGATGCAACAGATTTCAAAGGCAATGGAAGTAATGTATCAAACAGAACAAACTGACTTATCAAGTCCAGACTTAAGTTCCAAATATAAAGCTTTAGTTTGGGTTAATCCCCAAGATTCAATTGCTCAAGATGATTTCATAGCTTTAGATAATTATTTGTCTGGCGGAGGAAAATTATTAATAGCATTTAACAGAGTTGATGCAACTTTAGAACAAGGCCAAGGATTTGCTTTAAATACAGGATTAGAGACTTATTTAGCAGACAAAGGTATCAATGTAAGTGATGAATTTGTTGTAGATGAAATTTGCTCATCTATCCAAGTAGTCCAAAATCGTGGAGGGTTCCAATTCTTAAGTCCAGTCCGATTTCCATACTTCCCTATTTTTTCAGAGTTTGGAGAACATCCTACCACAAAAGGACTCGAAGCAGTAGCATTCAAATTTGCAAGCCCAATTGATTATGAAGGTGATTCCTCATTAGTATTTACACCACTCATTTATACAACAGAAAAATCAGGAAGAGAAAAAGCACCACTACGTTTTGATTTGCAAAGAAAATGGACATTAGAAGATCTGCCACTTAAAAATATTACCGTAGGTGCTTCAATAGAAGGAAATATTGTTGGAGATAAACCATCTAAAATAATTGTTTATACTGATGGCGATTTTATAGTCAATGGAGAGCAAAAACAGGGACAAAGAGCAAATAGATTAGCCCCTGATAATATAAATTTATTTGTTAATTCTTTAGATTGGCTCGCCGATGATACTGGACTAATAGCATTAAGGACAAGAGGTATTACATTCCGACCTATCGAAAGTTTGGAAGAAAGCACAAGAACCACTTTGAAATATTTAAACTTCCTTTTGCCAATTGTTTTAGTAATATTATACGGTTTATACAGATTACAACGCAAAAAACGAAGACGTGGAAAACGTATTAATTAATTTTGACCAACAACACTTGATATATATTCATCAAGATTGCTGTTGTCTTTATTGCCTTTAATAACATAATAAATATTAGATAGACCTGATATATTTTCAAAATGTCCTTGAATATTGTCATTTTCATCAAGAAATAATAATGAGAACTCCTTATCTTTTGATTTTAATTTATTAATATAAGAAGCTGCAATATTGCTATTATCAAATTTTTTCATTTCTTTAGAAAATAAATTACCTATTGTTTTATCAAGTTTTAAAAAAGGATAATTCCGTAATAATACTAATTTCTTATCATTAAAGGTAGTAGTAAAAACCTCTCCGCTTGAATAATTTAGAAAGGATTCAAGGTTAGAACGTTCTTCAGTCCAAGTAACTTCCTGGTTTTGAGTTGCTTCTAATAACTTTATCACAAATTTTATTTTTACTTCATTATTCATATTTTTAAATTTCTATTTGCATTTTGATACTTTAAACGATTAAGTAGACTAATTAATTTATTTTGGATTAAAACAAAATCATCTCGGACGATATTTTTATCAGAATCAACTTTATTTATAATTTCTTCAAGCAATTCTTTATCCTTTTTTTCAATTTTATGCTCTAAGTCGGATAAAATTGCCGATATTTTCGCAATAATTTTATTTAACTCTTCTATCGTCTCCTTATTGAAATTTTTTCCTAAAAATATAGCGTAATCATTTGAACTATCTTCTAAATCAGATATTAAATTGGGCAATGTGAAATGAGCAATATATTTTTGTGAAACAGATTTAGCAACAACTATTGCCCAAATTGAAACACCAAGCCCTGAAATACCTATTATCAAATTTATTATATCCATTTTATAATTTAATTAATTATTCTTTAAAATCAAAATTTATTTGTTAATTCTTTAGATTGGCTTGCCGATGATACTGGGCTTATAGCATTAAGGACAAGAGGTATTACATTCCGACCTATCGAAAGTTTGGAAGAAAGCACAAGAACCACTTTGAAATATTTAAACTTCCTTTTGCCAATTGTTTTAGTAATATTATATGGTTTATACAGATTACAGCGCAAAAAACGAAGACGTGAAAAAAGAACAGCTTAAGCTAAATTTTTTGAAATACTTAAACATTTTGACCGGCAACCCATCCAGATGCCCACGCCCAAGTGAAATTATATCCTCCCAACCAGCCGGTTACATCAACAACTTCACCTATTAAATAAAGTTTAGGCTGGAGTTTAGACTCCATTGTTTTTGACGATAATTCGTTGGTATTAACTCCCCCAAGAGTTACTTCTGCTTTCTTATATCCCTCTGTTCCACTTATTTTTACCTTCCAATTATATATATTTTCAACTAATTCATTGAATTTTTTTTTGCCCATTTGGTTTAAAGGTTGATTGTAATCAAAGTGTTTAACAAATTCTATTACAAACTTTTTAGAAAATAATTCTGAAAGTACATCACTTGGATTGTATCTTAAGTTTATATTTAATTTTTCACGGATTTTATTATCTGGGTCTAAATTTATGTAAATTTCTTTATTTTCATCAATATAATTTGAAATTTGCAGTATCGCAGGTCCACTAAGTCCACGATGTGTAAATAATATATTTTCACGAAATTCTGTTTTACCTGATTTCACAATCGAATCAATTGATATACCACTTAATGAAGTGAAGTCTAAATTATTATCGCTGTTTAATAGAAATGGAACTAAACCAGGCTTAGTTTGCAAAATTGTATGCCCAAACTGTTTCGCTATTTTATATCCAAAATCAGTAGCCCCTTTGCTTGGGAATGACAGTCCACCACAAGCTATAACCAAAGATGACGAATAGAAATACTCACTTTGGGATTTAATTAAGTATTCATCTTTTTGATAATTTACTTCTTCAATATGCGAACTTGTTTTAATTACCACATTTGCTAATTCACATTCGGATAGTAACATTCTTATTATTTCTCTCGAATTTTTCTTACAGAATAATTGCCCAAGTTTTTTTTCATAATATTCTATCTCATATTTTTCAACCAATTTAATAAAATCATTTGGAGTATATCTCCTTAAAGCTGACTTACAAAAGTGTGGGTTTGATGATATATAATTATTCGGATTTGCATAGATATTTGTAAAATTACATCTCCCACCACCGGATATTAAAATTTTCGCTCCTATTTTATCCGACTTTTCGAGAACTAATACCTTTTTACCCCTCTTGCCTGCTTCTATTCCACACATTAAGCCAGCAGCACCGCCGCCAACTATTATTACATCATATTTTGTATTCATTATCTATCTAAGTTAATCTATGTTTGCCTATCTTTCTTATTTCTTTTTTTCTGGTGGGTTAGACAGTATTCTCCCAGGGTCATCAGTAATTTTCCTAATAGAAGTTCTAAACTCCGTATTGGTTTGTTTTAACTCTTCCAATACTTCCGCCAATAAGATAAATAAGTTTTCTGTTCGATAGTTTATACGGTTAATCGAACTATTTAAAGTTACCATAAGCGTATCGTATTTGACATAGGTTTTATTTATATAGTGGGGTAATTTCATTTCATCAATTTGTTTATTCAGATTTAATGCAAACTCTTCTAATTTCTCCGATGTTTCTAATAGATTAACTGAAGTTTGCGATACGTCATCAATAACAGGAGAATTATGTAATTCAATTAAAAAACTATCCAAATTTGCCGAAGACGAATTCAAATTCACAAGAATACCCTTAAGATTTTCATCTCTCATAAAAGCTGCCGAGCTATCTAAAAATTTAGTAGATGACTCTAAAAACTTCAATGTTTTTGCAGATATTTCAGCTATTTCTAATAGTTTTAAGTTATTCATTACTTCTTGTGCCGCTATAGTTATTTCCTCTATTTCTGTCGGAACCGAATGAATAATTTTTATTATTTCTTCATCTGTTTTTATATTAGAAATATCAGGGTGCATCGAGGCTAACTTCTCATTGTCCGGGTAATGAAGCTGCATAAATTTCCCACCAGCTATACCAGCGAGTTGTGCTTTTACTCTTAGCTCATCATTAACTGCAATGTTCTCGTCTATCTGCATAATTACCTCTATCAGAACGCTATCCGATGCAACTTTTATTTGCTTGACTGAACCAACAGGAACTCCCTGATATTTTACAGCTGAACCTTTTTCTAAGCCCTCAACCGAAGTATTAAAAAATGATGAATAAAACTTTTGTTCTTTTAGGTATTGGTTCGCACCAAGCCAAAATATAACGCCAATAATAAGGAACAAACTCCCTATCACAAAAATACCAATTAAAATCGGCCGGCTACTTCTTCGTGTTGCTATCTTTCCACTCATGTTTGCCTACTTAACTTTCTATTGAAAAAATTATATACAAGCTCATTTTCTTTATTTCCTTTCAATTCCCCTACAGTGCCTTCTGCTATTTTACCTTTTACGGATTTGTCTAACATAATAATATGGTCCGAAATTGAAACAACGCTTTGAAGGTCATGACTAATAATTATCATAGTTGTACCTAATGATTTATTTAATTCTTTGATTAATTCATCCATCTCCGCAGAAGTAATTGGGTCGAGTCCAGAACTTGGTTCATCAAAAAATAATATTTCTGGGTCCAGTGCCATCGCCCTCGCAAGTGCTGCCCGTTTTTTCATACCACCAGATATTTCTGACGGCAAATAGGACTGAAATCCAGATAACCCAACCGAATCTAATTTAATATCAACTATATCTGAAATTATATCTTCACTCAAATTTGTACTCTTTTGAAGAGATAATGCTATATTTTCTGCGAGTGTCATCGAAGCAAACAACCCTCCTCCTTGAAATGAAACACCAAATTTTTTTTTATATTCTATATCTTCTTGTTCACTATACTTAAAAATGTCCTCCCCATTCACCAATATTTTACCTTCCGTTGGTGGCTCTAACTTTATCATTTGTCGCAATATCGTACTCTTTCCGCAGCCACTACCACCTACAATCGAGCAAATTTCACCCTTTTTAATAGAAAAAGATAAATCACGGCTAACTATTAAGTTCCCATATTTTTTAGTAACATTAATTACTTCTATTATATTATTTTGGTATTCTACGCTCAAAGTATTTTATATTTACTAATCCTAATTCTTAAATATAAGAAATAAATGATAATTGCTAAGCTAAACATATCAAACTTATCATTTCAAACTACTTTTTTTTGCATTTATTCTATAAAATTCTTTTTTCAGTAAATTCACTTATAAAGTTATGACCAAATTGTACCGATATTAGAAATAAAGGCGATGGTAAATTGCTAAAAATATAAATAAGGAAGTTCAACTATTTCTAGGAAAGAAAGATGTTACGCACAAAACCACCAACGGACATAGAAGCGTTTATGAATGAAATGAATTCGGCACGCGAAACCGCTCTTATTACCCGATTAGACAGAGCAAAAAAGAATATATATAAACTGCAAACAGGTATGAATTCGATGAATGTTCACGACCCATTGCACAGGAAATATCAAGAGAAATTATTAGAAGAAAGTGAAACCGCATTGAGCATTATCGAAAAGTTAAAAGACCTAAGAAAGAAAATTAAAAATGAACGATTTTCTTGATACTAACAAAAAAGATAATAAGGAACATATTAGTTAAATGATTTCTTCGACAAAAATAAAACAAAGTACATTTAACACTAATGTTAGGAAAATTGAAAGTTCTGAAAAAGCTTTGCTCCTAAAATTAAAAAGGAGCAAAGCAAATATAAATAAATTCAAAGTTGGCATTGCAAGTTTTGACCAACAAACCAGTGAATTAGATTCCTATGAGAAATCGCTTGACAACGAAAGAAAAAATTATTTAAAGATACTTTCTTCGATAAACAAAATTAAAGCAAAAAAAGTATCACTTAAAAATAAAGTAAAAAGAGAAATAAATCAAAAAGTCAGCATTGTCAAAAAACAATACTTAGACAAAGTAGATAAAAATCAAAGACATACCGAATCATTAAAATTGAAATCAATAAATTTCAATCAAACAGAATTTAGTCAAAACCAGTCCGCTAAAAATATTATAGATATAATTATATATTAATTAAACAAATAAATATATGTCAAAAAAAAAGAAATTAGACACAAATAAGGATTTAATACTTTTGAAATCAATACTTAATTCCCAGATAAAATCTGAGAAAAATGAGAATACTTCATTGGCGGAATTATATCACAATATTGATAATTTGGATTTGCTCTATAATGAGCAAGCAAGAATGAGATTATTTAATGAATCATCATTCAGTTAAAAAGTTAGAAAAAAAATTACTAACCGCATAGATACTAAAACTTAAATCATTTGATATTTACTTTAAATTATGGAAGAGAAAAAGGACAAAAGAAAATATCAATATTTATATCAAACAGATATAAATATATAAATAGTTGCCCAGTGCTTTTGCAGGAAGCTCCCACACGGATTGGCAACTATTTATAATTTTTTAATTGCAGGTTTAATTTTATATAAATAAAGACCTCTATGTATATGTCTTCTATTTGGAAATTGCTGCTTACATTCCCGCCTAGTAAAAATTCCTAAAAAATCTGTGAATGCACCTTCCTAGGTAATTCAGGTTTTATTTTATTAATATTCTCTACCATTTTAAAATGACCTTTATTTAAGTTATTTTACTTTATTATCTCTATTTTTACAGGTTGCTTCTCACTATGTATTAGCAACCAAGTAATATAACGCTCCATATCAATATCATTTTCTGTATTCAATTTATCTATTTTTGGAGTAGCAATATATTCATAAAGATTTTTATAAAATTTTACATTATATTTATTCCAATCTTGGTATCCGGGCATTGAAACATATTCCTCAAATAAAATCTCTTTTGTATCTCCAACCAATTCTTTTAAAATTATGAATTAATAAATATTATTTTTATATTGAATATTGTTTAAAATATAAAATGGAATACAATAAATGCCTCAATTAATTACAATATTTATTTTAATTCTCAGTTCAGCCAATTCAAAATCTGAGGTTTTGATTGAACTCCACCCTGAGAAAACTTATCAAACTATTGATGGTTGGGGTGCTATTGCTAATGCACTAAGTTCTTCCGAAGTTCGAGATGCCCTGCTGCCCCATATTGATTCATTAATTAATATCGCAGTCAATGAAGTTGGCATAACAAGATTAAAAACAAGTTTACCAGCCGGTGCGGAAGACTCAATAGACTATTTCCAAAAAATTATCGATGGTGAAATAACCTACGATGACTATAAATTAACAAGATATAATATTATAAATGATAATGACGACCCATTTGATGCCAACCCAGCCGGGTTTCAGATGAATCAAACTAAATATAATATAGAAAAAATTGTTATCCCATTCAAAAATATGCTTGAAGCAAAAGGAGACAATTTTTATCATAACTTAGTTTTCGTAAACTTTGCCAATAGTCATCTCAATCCAAGCGATTTCAACCATAGCAATGACCCCGAAGAGTACGCCGAATATATAAATTATGTATGGAAATTTTTAGATAATGAGTACGGTTTTACTCCTAATGGAATTGAAGTTATCCTCGAACCAGATAACTCAGCGTGTGAAAATTATAATCAAAAAAATATTCCGCCAATTATAGAAGCTTTAGGAAATAGATTCACTTCAAATGGATATGACCCTGAAATTATGGTTCCTTCTACCTTGAGCTTAACTAGTGTCAAATCCTATTTCAATGAATTAGAAAAATACCCTGATGCTATGAAATACGTAGATGTCATTGCCTATCATCGTTATGGAGGAAACAAAGATACACTAGCCCAACAAGAAATCGTAACTTTAGCAGAAAAACACAATTTAAAAACTGCCATGTTAGAATACGATAAAAACGGAGACGTAGAATCACTACATTATGACCTAAAGCATAATAACGTTGTAGCTTGGACTAAATACGCCCTGATGTATAAATCAGATGAAAAATTTGCTTACGTCTATGTTGATGAAAATTCAAACCAAAAACCAACTTATGGTATATGCAAACAAACAAAATATTTGAGACAATATTTTAAATTCATAAGACCAGGTGCCGAAAGGTTCGAAGTAACAACAAGCAACAACAATATCGACCCAATAGCTTTCAAAAATAACAATGGAAAAAATGTTATTGTACTAAAAGCCGAACAAAGTGAAGAAATTAGAATTAAAGGATTAGATAGCGGTAATTATGGAATAAAATACACACTCGGAAATTATCATTGGGGCGGTGTTGACCCCAAAAAGTATGATATTGACTTAGAAGACCAAAATATCATAAAAGGCATGGATTTAGTATTTAACATGCCCGAACAAGGCGTAGTTACAATTTACCAAAAAACTGACGTATTGTCCATTAAAGAAGAAAATAATGCAATTCTAATTTATCCAAATCCAGCTGGTGATATTATAAACATAAAGTATAACAAACCAATTTTTAAAATCGAACTACTAAATTTAAAAGGTGAAAATATAACCAATATTAAAAACACAAATTCAATTGATATATCAAAATTAACCGCTGGAATTTATTATATAAAAATAAACAATACTCAATTTAGAAAATTTATAAAAAAATAAAGCCACACAAGTAATTTAAAAATCAATGTCCTTTTTGATATTATTGACCTGACATTTGCAAAATATAAATTATTGCGGCAAGCTACTTAGCTTAGGATTCTATTGTTCATTTTCAATGCAATTATTGATCATTCTCAGATATTTTTTTATAAAATTCCTTTAAAACTTTTGGTATTGAATGTGAATTTTCTTTAGAATTAATATAGTTTATTAAAAACATTCCAAAATTTGTATAAAGATAATCTGAATTATTTTGCTTTAAATTTTCATCATACTCTGATAGTGTCTCAAACAGATTAATTTTTTTTACTTGAAATAAATCTTGATTCAATAAAATTATATCAAGGTTCATCAATGCTAATTTCTTAATTAATATTTGTTTGTTTGGGGTTATTAAATTTACAAATTCATTATTTAATAGATAGTTAATTCCAAAATTACAAAATGCAGAATCTGTTACAATTAAGAGAGGGTAAATAATTATTTCATCAGAATCAAATTTATCAAATTCAAATCCATTAACAGGAAATTTATTAATAAAATTTGATAACTGACCTACACCCTTAGCTTTTCCTTGTAAATTTTGAACTAACTTATTTTTAATTTCATCATAGATAGTATCAAAATTATAAGATGTTTTATGTTTTGTACTCATCAATATATCTTTAAATTCGATTAATATAATTTGATTTTTATTTCTTATATAATAATCTGGTCCTCTATAGCCGAGATGTTCATTTAATTGTTCGCCATTATATTTCACAAAAGTTTTTTGGTTAGAATGACAATATTCTAAAACATTATAAAACAAATAATTTTCAGTAAATTTTTCTGAATAATATTTTGATTTAAAGTCAGGCATATTCTTAGCATAATGTTTATCAATCGCTATTTTTGAAAAAACAAATTGGAGGTTTTGAAATAATTTATCAATAACAAAATTTAAATTATAAAATAAATAATGTGTAGCATCAATTTTTACAACAGGGTACTCTCTTAAATTTAAAAAATCTGGTTTTTGTTTATAGTTACCTACGTCTAAACAAAAAGTATTCCAATAATCTCTTGCTATATTTTCTTCTGTTGGGATTATTAATTGACTTGCCTTTTTCGTTGTTATCGAGCGGAAATAAAAATTAATAGTCTTTTCTAAATATTCTTCCCACTTTGTTAAATTATATTTAGATAAAAATTCTTCAAGTATTGGACTTAAATCTTTACTGTTTTCACAAAAGTTAAAAAAACTAATTGATTTTATTAATTGTATATTAGTGTCTTTATATTTTTGAAATTCATCATATATTATTTGTATTGGTAAAATAAAAGAAATAGGATCATCTTTATTTTTTAATACCGATTCGGAGTATTCAACTTCTTTAGATAACCAATTATGAGATACAATTAAATATGCTTTCAATAATTTCAACTCTTCTTCAGCATTTAAATCTCTACTCTCTAAATCATTATAATTTTCAAATAAAATTTGGTAGAAATATAAACATGAAATATTGTTAATAAAATTAAATCTAATATTGTTATTATTAATAAAAATATTCAATCTACATTTTAAATAATTTTTAATTGAATCATTTTGTTGATTTATCATCTGATTAAATATTTTAATCTGCATTTCTTGATTATTTTCATTTAAATGAATTTTCGCCATAAAATGTGCAATTATAATCAAAATTGATTTTGAAGGAATGTCTTTTATCAAATCAACTACTTGAAGTATATCGTCATCAGGAAAGAAATCATAATAAGAAATAGATGGAATTAGGTTTATTGGCTCTTTCATAAACTAAACTTTGTATCATCCTAAATTATTTTATCAAATATAAATAAAAAAAAGGACACTCTTTATAAAAAAGAATGTCCTTTAAACGTGACCCCAAGGGGATTCGAACCCCTATTGCCGCCGTGAAAGGGCGAAGTCCTAACCATTAGACGATGGGGCCAATTAGTTTTTTGACATGGTTGCCAATAGAGAAAACAAATTTAAAGACAATTATTTTACTAAACAAGAAAAAAATTCTATTTTGCGTGTTATGAATAATTTTTTATTAAATAACTTATCTTTATACTCAGATAGATTAACTCTGAGAATACTCGATGAGTCCGACTGCCATAGACTTTTGAACTATCATCTACTAAATAAGTCCCATTTCCAAAATGTACTACTAAATCCCAATGATTCATTCTATAATCCCAATAGTATGAAAAGTTTTATTAGTGATGGAATTCAAAATATTGAAAATGGAAATTCCATTAGGTTTTATATGTTTTTAAAAGACTCCGATGAAATAATCGGAGACCTAATTTTATATAATATCCTTCCCCTACCAGTATCTTCAGCTCTTTTGGGTTTTAAAATTGGACATGATTTTCAAAACAAAGGACTGATGAAAGAAGCCTTGATAAAACTAATTAATTTTGGATTTGAGAAATTGAGCTTACACAAGATTGAAGCCTATATCGAAGAAGATAATTTCCCAGCGGTAAACTTAATTCAAAAACTCGGTTTTATAAGTGATGGCATTGCTAAGGATTATTTGTATTTTGGAAAGCAATGGAAGGATTTTTGCAGATATTATTTGATAAATGAAAAAGAGTAAAGGAATAAAGATATGGAAGAATTAGATAAAGTTAAAATTATTGGTATCACTGGGATTATAGGTTCTGGAAAATCATCAGTGGCAAATTATATTAGCGAAATGGGATACCCCGTCCTATCTTCAGATAAGAATGCTAAAATAATCATGGCTGAAAACAAAAATATTCAACAAAAAATCATTGATTTATTTGGAAAAGATGCCTATACAGACAACAAGCTAAATAGCAGTTTTATAGCAAACAAAGTATTCGGCAGAGAGAAAGAAAATAAATCAAACTTAGAAAAATTAAATAACATCGTTCACCCAGCAGTAATTGATTATAATATGACTGAGATTGAAAAACTAATCGAAAATGGCGAAGAATTAATATTTGTAGAATCAGCATTGATTTTCGAACTTGGATTAGAAGACGGTTACGATTATGTAATAAATGTTGATTGCCCGATAGAAACCGCCATAAATCGAACAATGGAAAGGTCAAATTTGAGCAAATCTGAAGTTGAAGAGAGAATGAAAAATCAGCTCCATGCTAATGAAAAAAAGAAATTCGCAGATTTTACAATCGATAATTCAAAAGGATTAGATGATTTGAAAAATTCTACTGAGTTTATAGTTTCGTTGATTAAAGATTTACCATGCAAAGACTTTGATAACATTGATGATTCTAATGAAATATCTAATGAAGATTCAAAAGACAATCCTAAAAATGATAATGATAATTAAGATAAAAATAAATGAAAATAATAATTGATTATCTAAAAACTTTTATAAAAGAAGATTATAGTTTTGCAGCTTATTTTTGGAGTATATTATTGCTGATAATCAGTTTTATTTTGAGTTATGAATATTCGCTTTACAAGATAATTGTATGGGAGAACAATCAATTATTAAAAATTTTGTATCTGCTCGGATTATTTGCCATTCCATACCTCATAGTACTTTATTTGAAAGTGAAATCAAATAAAAATAAAATATTAAATAAACATTCATTTATTTATTTCTTAATTGTTTTCGGAGCATTATTAATAAACTCCTTAACCAAATCTAATGTTATGGATTTTACAAAATTAATTAGTTGGGATAACAGATACAATGAATGGCTATTCATTATTAATATAAGTTTACAAAAATTTTTCATATTAAGTCTTCCAGCACTTCTTTATTTTTTGATTTATAAAGACAAAGAAGTTTTCGGGTTTAAAACCAAAGATGTTAATCTAAGAATTTATTTCTATATGCTACTTATTATGTTATTGCCAATTCTTATCGCATCTAATAGCGAATCATTTCTAAGAGTTTATCCACGCTACAAGCCAGGTATTTTAGAAAGCAGTGGACTATTATTAAAATACCAAAGCATTGCAATAGCAGAAACATTTTATGGATTGCGTTTCATCGGAGTAGAGCTATTTTTCAGAGGACTGATGATTATCGGAGCAATAAGATTTATAGGAAGGCATGCAGTATTACCAACTGCCGTACTCTACTCAATTTGGCATTTTGGAAAACCAATGGGCGAAGCAATCGGAGCATTTTTTGGTGCATATATCCTTGGCGTACTAGCATACAGAACCAAATCAATAGTAGGAGGAATAATTATCCATTTGGGAGTCGCTTTCCTTATGGAATTGTTCGCATTCCTTCAGTTGTTTGAGGTGATTTGATTTGTAGTTTGTAAAATTCATTTTAGATTATTAAAAATGGTACAATTTATGCTGTTTAACAATAGAATAATAGTATTAAAGTAACTACATTAAACTCATTTTAATTATGAAAAAAAGATATGTTAAAAGTGTAATACTGTTGATTTTATTGATATTTCTTCAATTTTCAATAGGTAATTCACAGAATGCAAGCCCAGCAAATTGGCTTTACCCAGATGGTACTGCTAATGCAGTTAGGCAGGTAAAATTCCCCTCTATCACTCAATCTTTTGATTCGGTAAAGGTAAAATGGTTTTCTTCAGCCATTGCTGGAGACGTAAAACCTTTGATTGGAAATATCATCGGTAATGGCAAACTGTTCGATACGTATCCGCATTCTCCTAACGAAATAGCTGCTGTAGTTGGTAACAAATTGATAATTATTGACGGTACTGGTAAAGAGTTTATCCAAGATAAACTCCCTGACTTCATTAACGGTGTTTCAGCATTGATGGATACAAGTTTAGTCGATGGAGACACAATCAAACCAGTCCGAAAATTAGTAGTAATGGGTCTTGAAACTATTGAAACTCAAAGAACTAATGAAAAATATAACGATACTATGGCTTATGCCTATATTTCTGGGTATAGCCCAATTACTCAAAAAGGAGAAATTATCAAGCGTCTTTCTGTGGATATGAAAGAAATGTACCCTAATTTTTCAGCAAGTTTAAAGCCTGTTTTCGCAGCTCAACGAACTGCAAATGATGGCGGTACTTATGTAAATTATTATGCAGTAGCAAATACTGCTAAACCAGATTTGACAGGGTTTACCCCTAATGAAAGATTACCTTTTTTGAAAGGAGTATTAGAATTCGAGGCTTATATCGGAGAATCTGATTATCCTCAATTCGATGTCGGCGATGATGAAGAAGAATCAAGGTTTAATGGTGGTATGAACTATGCTTTTGCCCAGCCTTCCGTAAAATCATACTTCTTCGAATCAGATAGGAAATTTAAGATAGCTCTGCCAACTCACATTGACATATATAATGATGAAATAATAAGTATTTCCGGTCCATTTTCTGACATAGTATTTAATAATAATTCTATTCGTAAAATAGATATTTCTGATGAAGATATGTCAGACGACTTTATGTCTGATACTTTAGAATCAAAATACGTATATGGAACTAAACCATATATTAGAAATTACTTATTAGATTTGTTTAACCCAACAACTTTGCAAATAGAGACATTCCAATTGCTAAGTATCCAATTTTCAGGCTTAGACGGTTCTGATGGCACATCGTCTTTATTTTTGACAAAAGAACACGACCCTGCAATAGGAGAATTACCTTATAAACCTGCAACAGACGGAGACCCAGACGGTTGTCAATATATCGGTAAGAAAAACCATTTTTGGTCATTAGCAAAAGGAAATATTGATGGTAATAGCTCAAGAGCTCCAAAATATCCCAACAATGTTGGTGATGAAATAGTTGTTACTAATTCAAGTTCTGAGTTCGTGGTGGCTAACAATAAATTAACAATATTAAAATATAATGGTTTTGAGTTTATTCCAAGTACACCAGGTAATTATTTGAATCCGTTCGATACAATAGCAACTCACCCAATCAATGGCTATGTAGCAGCTGTTAATGACTTAGATGGAGACCCAGTAAATGCAAGAGATGAAATATTAATCGTAGATGGCTCTAAGATTAGAGTTATGAGAATGAGAGATTATAATGATGAAAATTTTGATTTAGGAAGCAAATTCGACACCGTTTATACTCATTCATTTGGAAATGAAACAATTACTTCCGCATTGATTTCAGATATGGACGGAGACGGCAAAAATGATATAGTTGTTACAACGTTCAACGGTACTTATGTATTAGGTGAACCACTCGAAAATACTTTAGATGTGCTTCTGCCAGCGGTAGATGATACTGATAAAATATGTATAGGAGATTCATTGTTGATACGATGGAGAAATATAGTTCAGAACCATACTAAAATGGATGTATATTTCAGAGAAGTAATTAATAATATTCCAGTTGATTCGCTCATTCAAGTTGATACTAACGTAGTCAATGATGACGAAATGATAGATTATCATTACTTCGTTGATAAACAACTACTTGGCAAAACTGGTTATTTCGTAGTAGTCGGTCAATTTAAACCTGAAAAAATGATAGATTCGACAGCATTAGTCTCATTTGCTGACCCTACTGTATTATTAGAAACCTTAGATGAAAAAGACATAATCGCAGGTTCATATTTTGAAATTACTGGTGAAACAACTTGTTTTGATTCGCTTAGCTTATACATAAGTATTAATTCTCAATCTTTTACTCGAACTTTATATGACATCGAGCAACTCTCTAGTTCATTTACCATTCAAGCAGATATTCCTTGCCCAGAGATGAACTCCTGCGGTGAAAGTAGCACATTCCAGACTCTAACTTATTACTTAGAGACTTATTCAGCTGGATTCACCTTAAAGTCCGATACTTTAGAAGTACCAATTTCACCTTCGTCGTTTAATATTGTTATAGAACCAGAAGAAACTGCTGACCCTTCTAAAATAATAACTTGGGACGTAGTTGAAAATGAAAATTTCTGCGATACCATAAGTGCATATTATTCCATAGATAATGGGACTTCATTTATTTTTATAGAAAGAATACCAAGTATTGAGCAGCAATATAGTTGGAATTTGCCTGTTGGATTACCAGATGAAGCAATATTTAGATTATGTTGCGAAACCTCTTGTTATAGAATGGACACATTGCTGACTGGAACTCAAATATCAAGCATAAAAATGGTTTCACCAAACCCTGTTGCTCCACCTCTGGAGCAAGTGGAGATAATTTATACTCCTACGGAAGACAGCAATGTTGATATACAAATACTTGATTTTAACAATCAAATTGTAGCACACCCTGTCAAAAATGAAAGCAAGATGGCAAATGTTGTTTATGCATCTTTTTGGGACGGTAGAAATCTTAATGGAGATTTAGTACATAACGGATTATACTACATAAAATTAGAATATTCAAATGGCACAATAGATGTATATCCTATTTATGTAAAGAAATAGTTATAAATGAATTTAAAAATGATAAAAAAAACTCTGATTTTAATTAATCAGAGTTTTTTTATTTATTTTAGAATTAACTTTAGGAATTGAAATCAATTCTCACAAAATTTAATTATTATGCCGGCTAAGTAATACATCTTTAATAACACCATCTAAATCGCCGTCCATAACTCCATTGATATCTGAATTTTTATATTCACAGCGGTGGTCATTAACCATAGTATAAGGTTGGAAAACGTATGAACGGATTTGAGAACCCCACTCAATATTCATTTTACTACCTTCTTCTTTGGCTCGTTTTGCTTCTTCTTCTTCTCTTTTCTTCTGATATATCTTAGCTTTTAACATTTTAATTGCAGCCTCTTTATTGGCAAGCTGTGAACGTTGTTGCTGACACGCCACTACAAATCCTGTAGGTTTATGGTGTAACCTCACGGCTGTCTCAACCTTATTAACGTTCTGGCCACCTTTTCCACCAGCTCTAAATGTATCCCATTCGATGTCAGATGGGCTGATTTCTATTTCTACATTCTCCGGAGGTTCGGGCATAACATAAACTGATGCAAAAGAAGTATGCCTTTTGCCATTAGAATCAAACGGCGAGATGCGAACAAGTCTATGAACTCCATTTTCACTTTTTAAGTACCCATAGGCATAAGGACCAGCGATTTCTATTTCAACAGACTTGATGCCTGCTACGTCGCCTTCTTGCTTGTCTATCAATGATAATTTATAATTATTACGCTCTGCCCATCTTGCATACATTCTAAGCAGCATATCTGCCCAATCACAGGCTTCTGTTCCGCCTGCCCCTGCGTTTATAGTAAGTATTGCAGTCCTTTCATCATCAGGACCATTAAGCATATTCTTGACTTCCAATTCGGAAATGATATCAGTTGCTTTTTTAATTTCTTCTTTTAACTCACTTTCTTGGGAGTCATCGTCCATCTCTTCAGATAATTCAATTAATGCAAAACCATCTTCAATTATAGATTTAGCACTATCCCAACTTTTAACCCAAGACTTAAGAGAAGAGATTTCCTGCATTATATTTTGAGCATTATTTTGGTCGTCCCAAAAATCATTTGCTTCCGATAATTTTGTTAGTTCTTTTATTTTTTCTTCTTTGCCATCTATGTCAAAGATACCTCCGCAAATCATCATTTCTAAGGTTTAATTTCTTCAATTCTTCTTTCATCGGCTCAAACATGGTTTCTTATCCTATAGTTATATCATCAAAAAAGTTTTATAATATTTGTTTTATTAACTAATACAAATATATTTATTAAATACCATAAAATGATATATTTTGTAATTATTGATAAATATTCATAAATTGTAATTAATAGAATGGGAAAAGTTTCTTTAAATATTTCGAGTTGAAAAATATGTATGATTATGATTTATGTATAATAGGAGCGGGTCCCTCTGGTTATGCCGCAGCAATGAGAGCATTAGATTACAATAAGAAAGTAGCATTAATAGAAAGAAATAGAATCGGTGGGGCAGGAATATTTAACGGAGCTTTGTGGTCCAAAACTCTTTGGGAATTGTCTTCGAGCTATCAAACTACTAAGGCTAAACATTTAGGATATATTGTTTATGATTCGACCTTAAATTTTTCAGCCGTAATGAATGAAGCAAATACGGCAGTTTATGAAAAATATACTCAGCTAAAACAACAAATAGACTATTTCCAAAAAACAGGACAAATAAATTTTCTTCAAGGACATGGTAAATTAATCTCAAAACATGAAGTTTCTATATCTTACGGAGATATGGAAGATACAATTTGTGCTGAAAATATCCTCTTAGCACCTGGTTCTTCACCCAGATATTTGCCCAATATTCCTATTGATGAAAAAATTATTATGACATCAGATGGTTTAACTTCACTTACTGATTTCCCTAAATCTATGGTAATCCTTGGTGCTGGGGTTATTGGCTCTGAGTTTGCTACTATATTTTCAAATTTTGGTAAAACGAAAATAAATCTAATAGATAAACAAGATAGAATATTGCCATTTGAAGACAGAGATTTATCCGATATGGTAGCTAATAATTTAAGGAAAAATGGAGTATTAATCCATCAAGGAGCTTCATTAGACGAAATGAAAATTGTCGACGGAATGGTCGAATACTCTATAAAATATGAAGACGGACGAAAGGAAATATTCACTGTCGAAAAAGCATTGATTTCAGTTGGTAGAGTTGCAAATACTAAAAATCTTGGATTAGAAAACGTTGGCGTTGAGTTAAACGAGCGGGGTTCGGCAATTGATAACGACACAGTTACAACAGTTGACAATATTTATGCTGTTGGCGATTTCACTGCCGACATAGCCTTAGTAAATGTTGGTGAATTAGAAGGAAGACATGCGATAGAACGTATGTATGCTGATAGCCACGAAGTAGTTAAATATGATAATATCTCTACGATTATGTTTTTAAACCCAGCAATAGCAGGTGTAGGACTAAATGAACTTACTTGCAGGCAAAGAAAAATCCCTTATAAAGTTGCAAAAGTTGATTTCAAATATATAAATCGTGCGATTGCAATGAGAAAAACTGAAGGATTTTTCAAAATTTTAGTAACCGATGATGAAGAAATGAAAATTATTGGTATGCGGGCATTGGGCAAACATGCTTCAAGTACCATTGAAGCAATTGCATTATTGATAAATTTAGATTTGAGTATAGTCCAACTCGCAGATATGATACACCCACACCCATCTATAACAGAAGGATTACAAGAATGTGCTAGGATGTTATGTGGCAAATCAATAATCAAACCTGAAGTATTTAATATGGATTTGAATTGTTATAGGGTTACGAGCGAAGGTAAAATCGAGAATCTTTTTGAAGAACATTTATTATCTAACGTATAGATTCTCTAATATTTTTTAATACTAAAATAGATGTTTGAAAGGCAAATCAGCAACATGAATATTAAAATTGATGAGTATATAGCCAATGGATGTGGCAGATGTCCTTTAGGTAGCACACCGCAATACAAAGTAAATTTTTGGCGAGGTGAGTTGAATATGCTACGTGGTATAATCAATAGATGTGGTTTAGAAGAGGAATTAAAGTGGAGTATGCCATGTTATACCTTTGAAGGTAAAAATATATTAATCTTAAGTGCATTTAAAGATTATTGCTCAATTAATTTTTTCAAAGGAGCATTGCTTCCTGATAAAAATAATATATTAGTTCAACCAACTGAGAATACACAAGCTTCAAGATTATTGCGATATACTTCCGTGAAAGACATTATAAATGAAGAAGAATTTATAATACAGTATATCAAAGAAGCTATTGAAATTGAAAAAGCAGGATTGGAAGTAAAATATAAAAGCGTAGCAGAATATGATGTGCCAGAAGAATTAATCGCAAAATTTGAAGAATCTGCAGAGTTTAAGAAAGCATTTGAAAAATTAACACCTGGACGACAAAAAGGATATTATTTATATTTTTCAGCACCCAAACAATCCAAAACACGAAGTTCAAGAATAGAGAAACTCACACCAAAAATATTTTCTGGTAAAGGATATAACGAAAGATAATATTTCAATGTGATAGAATATTAAATAACACAAAAAAGGTTTGAAATACTTAAATTTCAAACCTTTTTCAACTCAACAATACTAATTCTTTCAACTCAGTTAATCATCATATTCTTTATATTCTTTCAAAACTATTTGGTTTGCTTCTTCGCCAATTTTTGAAATCAATTCGTTGCTATGCCTAGTTAATTCAAAAGGCATTCCGAAATATAACAATTTATCGTCTTGGAATGCTAAATAATAATAAGAATCTTCGTTCCATGTTACATCTGAAAAGTATTTATAAACAATTAATACTGAAATATTGGATTCATTAACTTTTTTAGAAATATTGTATAAATCCTCTTCAAAACTATTAATGAGAAATAAGCTTCTATCGTGCTCATCAGATTCGATTACGTCAAATACATTAGCTTTATCCATTCCTAATCTTAATTGATAAATTTGATAATACATATATGAGGTACAAGAAAAAGATAAAATTCCTATTATTAATAATGCAAGTTTAAATTTCATTTTTAATCCTAATTCTTGTTTGTAAATGTTAAATTCGCAGCTATGTCTTGCAAAAGTTTATCAGAGCTATTTTTTAATTCATACCAAAATCCATAATACATAAGTTTATTATTATCAAAAATCAATATAAAATTAGTTGGACTTTTGACTGTATGTACTGTAGTTCTTGTGTTACCTTTAGAATCTGTAGATGTAGTAGTATATTGGTAAACATCAGAGGAGACATAAAAAGTAGAAATAAAATATTTTTTTCTATCTACGGTAACATCAAGTTCTATGTTAATTTCTTCTTCATAAATTTCTTTGAAGTGGGAATATTTCATTCCTTTTTTCAAGTCTAACATATCGTTGAATTGCTTATAAATTATGCCTGGTCCACATGATATTATTAAAAATATCAGCAAGAATGATAGGTATTTAAAATTTTTCATAATTCGTTTTCCTCCTGCATTCTATCTTCTACTATCAAATTTGATATTTCAGCTCCGCAAGCTCTAATTATTTCATCTTCTGACCTTAAAAAATCTTCTGTTGAACCAAATGCTATAAGTTTTCCATTTTTAAATAAATAGGGCATATAAGTAAATTCTTTTGCCCCTAATATTCGTTGGAAAAATATGACTTGGTATGTTTTTTTTCCAGGAATATTTCTTAAAGTGTGCATAGAATAAGGCACAACTAAAAACCCAGAATAGGCGTCATTATAGTCTTCTATATTATCACCAATATTACAACTACCTATATCTTCTAAATTTATATATACTTTTGTAAATTTAAAAGAGCAGGAAGAAATAAATAATGCAAGTGCAATAAATGTAATGTATTTTACCATTTAATTCCTTATTTTATAATTTGTTCATTGTTTTTAATATTCAAATATAGTAAAAAACTATAATTTGAGCTAAAATAAATTAATACCTATATCCTAAACCAAAGCCTAATTGTTGCAACTCTTCATAACCTCCAAAACCAATAATTAATTGAGGATTAAAATATAATCGATTATATAACTTCCAGTCATATCCTAATTTTAAAGCTAATCCTGATTTTTGAGAATTTTTATATTCTCCAATTCCGAACCACCAAGCACTTTCTAAATCACCAAAGCCATCTCCTGATATACCTCCGTGATATTCAGCAGACCATACCATCAACGGTAATCCTTCAACGTCTGTAATTGCATATACTAATCTATAATTCCAAGCAGCCGCTCCCAAAAGAATCGGAAATCCATCATTAAATACATCTTCGCCATCTTTATCTTTGCCAATAGGTTCTAATTGGCTTGATGATAACCCAAAGCCCAAAGAAAATCTAAAATTATCCATAGGTTCTACATCTATTTCAAGCATATTAAGGATATTATTAAATCCTTGACCTATAGATAAATGTGGTGTAAAATATATACTCATCGGTATTTCATTCACAAATGCATCATATTTTTTATATCGTGAGTATTCCCATGTTGGATTTAACAAAGAATACCTTAAATAGCCAGGTGTAGAGCCATAAGTAATATAATCATTAAAATCTTCATATCTATTTTCTCTTGCTTTTCGATAGTTAGGTCTATTCTCAACTTTTTCTCGCCATCTTTCGCACTTAATATCATCAACGTCTGCCAAATCATATATCCTAAAATTAACTCTATTTTTAAACTTTCTTCTATAATCACTTCCACGTGAAGTATAAAGTGCATCCTCATAAGCTTCTGTAAACTCTTCAATTGTTCTGTCAGCCTCTTTTTCACTTATTTCTTTATCCAT